>ERZ779791.31-NODE-31-length-54203-cov-8.40478_pt1 | contig 54203 bp, 55 predicted proteins | sample MGYA00511351_ERZ779791 | MGnify/ENA primary metagenome ERZ779791 (study PRJEB29588, sample SAMEA2143745) | human gut metagenome | biome: human gut; feature: human-associated habitat; material: faeces | place: Denmark | collected 2008/2010 ...
GAATTTTCTATCACATTAACAATCAATCTGTTATAAAGTTTTAGCCTTTTTACGACAGTCCCTACCGTAAAGTCTTTTAATTCCAACCGATCATTAGACGCTTAAGGGGGGTCGTACCATTGCAGAGTACCCCCATCCTCCATATGTGTCGAAGACATAGCAAGCTACTATCGGACAACCATAAAAAATGACAGGCGGAATGATTGGTAAGAGAAAGCAAAATGTCGGACAAGCCAATAAAATGCCATATTAATCTCGTTTTTGCATGATGTCCCTCAACTGTCAGTCATATAAAATTGATTCGCTGGTAATTACAGACATCCTACCTTGCATCCATTTGTGAGAATATCAAAATAACAGTCTGTATGACATACTCCCCTCACCTCTTTTGTAAAATGAGATGCCGGTGCATAAAAACGGATCCAGATCCATCCACAAATGTGACTGGACCCGAATCCTATTATGGTGAGCTAATGGATCTCGAAAGGAATCCTATATAAATGAACTAAAGCATAATAGCAGATGTCTTGCTCTTGCGTGTCAGCTCGGAAGCGAAGAGCAGAATGATGAAAAAGCCGATGAAAGGAATGACAAACGGAAGAACGAGATTGCCCGTCGAATCGGCTATGAGTCCCATCAGCAGAAAGCCGCAGCCACCAATCGGCGTCATCATCAGCAACGAGGAAGCGCTCTTTGTCAGATTGCCCAGTCCACGGAGTGAGAGCGAAAAGATCGTCGGGAACATGATAGCCTCAAAAAGATAGTTACAGATCAGAGCTACCATAGAGATGCGTCCAAGATTGAGCAGCACTATACCGATGCACACTACGGAGCAAGTAGCACAGACGACGAGCATTGCCTCCGCCCTCACCCGACGCATAATCCATGACCCGATGAAACGGCCCACCATGAAGAAAGCCAGCGCCACCGTAAGGACTATCGATGCGGTATTGTCAGACATCCAACCCTGTCCGGTCGTGAAATTGATGAAATAGCTGTTGATGGAGATCTCACTCACCTCATAGGCCAAAAGGGTGAACAGTCCGAAGACGAACATCGGATGATGACGGAAAAGCTTGAGGATGCGCGTGCCCTTCTCCTGATCCTCCTCCGTGACCTGATGCTTGATCTCCGGCAAATCGACACGCGAGAACACCACGGCAATGAGCAACACGAGAATACCCAGCACCGTGTAAGGCACAACAACCTTATCACCTACCTTATCGCCCGTAAAAAGGAACTGACCTATAATAAAGGTAGCACTCAGCGAGCCGAGTCCATTAAACGACTGCGATAAATTGAGCCGGCTCGTACCTGTCCGGGGATCGCCCAACTCCGTCACATAAGGATTGGCTGCTGTCTCCAGGAACACCAGTCCGCAACCGATGATGAACAATGCGCCCAAATAGGCATAAAACGTGCCGGCCTCCGCACCGGGAATAAACAGCAACGCTCCGCAACCAAAGAGCATCAGACCAAACACAACACCAAGACGGTAGCCCCGGCGGTTGATGAACCATCCGGCAGGAATGGCCATCAGGAAATAGCCCAGATAGGTCGTCACCTGAATGAGCGACGACTGGGAGATGCTGATGTTGAGCGCATTCTGAAAGTGCTTGTTCAGCACATCGAGAATTGCACGGGCAAACCCCCACAGGAAGAAGAGTGAGGTCACCAGTATGAAGGGAATAAAATATTGGCGGGACGTAATGGTTGGTCTGTTCTGACTCATAAATTGTATGTTTTTTCGTTTTTGACGATGCAAATGTAGCAATAAAAAACGTCCCGTCCAAAGATTTTAAGCGGGGAGTTGACTTCTGTCGGTCTGTACCGTCCTGGCGTCAGCCTATCCGTCACATCCAGCCTCGTCCTGTCCCTGCCCCGAAAATTCTATGGAGCAGACCCCTATCTCAGACTTGCCCGGGCTTTTACAGCAGCAGCACGCCTTCTTGTTTTTTGCCGTCCATCATCAGCCTCAACGGATGGTCAAAGCGCACATGACGCACATATTGCGTCTCCTCAACAGCCGGCATGGCATCGAGCAGATCCTTACGGAGAAGACCGCCCTCACCAGGATGATTCAGGTCTACTGTGAAATAGCCCACCTGAAACGAAGTGAGGTTCTGAAAGAAATGCGTGCCCTGTGAAGGATCGACACGATAGTTCTTCAGTGCCACCTCCACAATGAGCCGCGCGGCGGAGATGGCCGGCCACTTCACAGGCACACCGAGCCACGGGTCACTTGAACCCCACCGGCCCGGACCGATAAGAATGTAGTTCCTCCCATCACTCAGGAACTGACGGTTAATCTTCTCTATATCATCGGCCACATAATGGTTGTTCGCAGCAGAGAACTGATCATCATATTTCACATAGACCACATCGGAGAGCTCCTCGGAGATACCATGTCCGAGCGACGTATGTGAACGAATCAGACACCGGCTATCTGGGATGGCTGCCACATCCTCGTCGAGTTTCTGTGTAGAATCGACGATGGGCCGCACCTGAAGAAGATAGAACTCACCCGTACGGTCGGCATTCACATTGCAGGCAAACTCGATCTCTACCGGGCGGCGCATGGCGTCAGCGCCCAGCTTCATCGACATCTGCATGAGCTCGGGCAACGGGAAAACATTCTGCTGCAACACGCCACAGAATGTGATCACCTTGCGTCCGCCATCATAGATACCGTCGCGGATCATCTGGTCGTAAGGATCGTAGGTGGAAGCGAGATACTGCAACGTACCGTCTGCCACCGCCTCCTTCACCTTCACCCTCAATATATTGAAGCCATCATCTACCTTGAAATCGGTGCCTACATCTTTCAGATCGAGAGCATAGAAGCTGGTCTGCGTCTGTCGTAAGGCAATTTCCATCTCTGAGGTTTGAAGTACCTGGTCGGGATGGTAGGGTGATACACGCAAGGTCTGGCCACCGTCAACGATATACTTGCCGAGTCCGAGTGCCAGCGAGGCAATGCCCTCCTCCGCCGTCTCATGACCAATGGGATAATAGTTGATGGAGCGAAGCACACCGGAGATATTGGGATAGAAGCGGTCGCCATGCTGACAACCCACCACCTCCTGCAGGATGACAGCCATCTTTTCCTGGTCGATGATGTTACTGGTGGCCTGCATATAGGCTTTCGAGTCTTTGTAGTACACGGAGGCATAGACACTCTTGATGGCTGCGGCGAGCATGTCGAGCATCTTATATTTATCGTCGAGATGAGGTATCATATATGTGGAGTAGATACCGGCAAAGGGCTGGTAATGGGCATCCTCCAACAATGATGAAGAACGGATGGCGATCGGACCGGGTATGGCATCGAAAAGGGTGAAGAAGTCGGCGATATAGCTGTCGGGCAACTGACCGCGGAGGAAGTGGTGAAGGATTTCCTCGTCAGGAGCATCGCTCAGGGCGATCTGATAGAGATTGTTCTGTTCCATGAAACGGTCGAACACGTCAGTACAAAGCACCACCGTGCGGGGGATCTGTACCTTCACACCCTCAAACTGGTTAAGCTCCGGATGCATCTTGATGACACGGTCGAGAAATGCCAGGCCTCTGCCCTTTCCACCCAACGAGCCATCTCCGATACGCGCGAAATGGGCATACTTGTCAAACTTGCCGCGATCGAAGACAGCCACGACTCCGGTGTTCTTCATATAGCGATATTGCACGATAGCATCGAAGATGATCTGCCGGTGAGCATCGACATCCTGCAGCTTGTGCCATGTGACATGCTTGAGGAAGTTGCTCACCGGGAAGATGGCACGTGCACAGAGCCAACGGCTCACGTGGTTGCGCGAGACATGATAGAGCATGGAGTCGCGCGGGATCTTGAAAATATTATCCTGCAGCTCCTTCAATGTCCGCACACGGCACACCTCAGCATGCGTCTTAGGATCACGGAAGATGAAGTCGCCGAAACCCATGTGCTCCTCGAGCATGTGGCGGAGGTCGACGCTGAGCTTCTTGGAGTTCTTGTCCACAAAAAGGAAGCCTTCACGCTCGGCACGCTCCCGACAGTCGGTCTCCGAACTTTCCATGATCAGCGGCAGGTATTCGTCCTCTTCTCTGATCTTCTCCAGAAGTTTGAAGCCCGCCTCACTGTCCTTCTGCTCCTCCAAAGGCGAGGCACCCTTCTCCAGACGATGCAAAGGGAACCGCACATCGGAGATGACGCCCTGACAGTTGTCCTTGTATTTCTCGTAGATCTCATAAGCCTCATCATAGCTGCGGGCAAGCACCACTTTCGGCCGGCCACGCATACGCATCGTCGCCTCATGGCGGTTGAGAGCCTCAGTAACAAGATTGCGCGTCTGCGCGAGAATATAGTTATAGAGATTAGGCAAGATGCTAGAGTAGAAGCGGATCGAGTCCTCCACCAACAGGATCATCTGCGCACCGGCTTCAAGCACATCGTGACGCAGATTCATCTTGTCCTCGATCAGCTTGATGATCGACACTATAAGATTGGTGTTGCCCAGCCAGCAAAACACATAGTCGAACATACTCAGGTCCTCGTTCTGCATGCGCCGCGTGATGCCGTGGCTGAACGGGGTGAGAACCACACAGGGCACATCGGGAAACTTCTCCTTCACCGCACGGGCCACCGAGAAAGCATCGTTGTCGGCTGTACCCGGCATGCAGATCACCAGATCGACCTCAAACTGTTGCAATACATGAGAGGCTTCCTCCGTTGTCGACACCTGGGTGAACACCGGCGGATAGCGCAGGCCAAGCTCTACATATTCGTTATAGATCTTCTCATCCACACGCCCGTCCTCCTCAAGCATGAAAGCATCGTAGGGGTTGGCCACTATAAGCACGTTGTAGATGCGGCGCATCATCAGATTCTGAAACGTCACATCCTTCAGGATGAACTTCGTCCACTCCTGGGGTATCTTGCTGTCCATTGTTTCGTTTAGGTTTTAATCTTCTGCAAATATAGTGATTTCCATGAACACAGCCATCGCTTTGACCCGCAAAAATCTTATATCACGGATATTCCCATACTGATCTTACCCTCTGACGGGAAACAACTCAAAATAGGCTATAATAGCTCTGAATATTTATATAATAACTCTTACTCTCTAAGATATTGACCTTCTATTTTAATCCACAGTTTTTAAGATGATCGCAGGAAGGTAGACCACTTGTGATTCTCACGTATTTTTCCTATCTTTGCATAACTGTAAATTCAGGTTTGAACTGACTTATGTAAACATTCAGAGTATGACTATGACTTTTAAGGCCGTGAAGTCGAACCGGCTGAACGGCAAGGGGCGCTACGTGGCCCGAATTGTCCACACACAGAAAATTACGACAGAGCAACTGGCTGACGAGATCAACCAACGTTGCGCCATCGACCAGACTAATGTGAAAGCCGTGCTCGAAGCGCTCTCACACATTATGACTGAGCATCTCCGCGACGGTTCTACCGTGCAGCTCGATGGACTCGGACTCTTCAAGATAGAAGCAAAAAGCCGCTGCTCTGACAGCGCCGAAGAGGTAACAGAAGACAATATCTATGCCTACTCAGCCCACTTCATCCCAGAGAGCGAAAACCGCCGTCCAAGGATGTACTATGGGCTGAAGGCTAAAAAGATTTAATGATACCAGTAACGGCAACACCGAAAGACGCTACCGCTCTGTCCCATCACTCAAACGGATAACGGACACCCCACTCCTCACGAAGCCCGTCCATCAACCTCATGATACGCAGCGTCTCGGCATGAGGCATGTCAGGGCACTCGAGACGTCCGGCACGGACTGCATCAATACACGCCTGTACTTCAAATTCATAGCCTGTGATGGTGGGCGGACAAGTAACTGTCTTCACGAGCGTATGACCGGGATCGTACACATCGACACGTGTCGGATTATTGATATTGTCAACAATGAGATAACCTTTGTCGCCACAGATAATTCCCTGACGGTCGTCGGCCGTGAACGCACTGCTTTCCATCGTCGCGATGCGCCCGTCGTCATAGACAAAGACGATATTGTCCTGCATATCCACACCCGTGTCCGACTTCACTGCCAAAGAAGAGATACGCTTAATGTCATCGCCGAAAGCCATAACGGCAAAATTGATGCAATAGACCCCAATATCAAGCAGTGCACCCCCGGCTAGTTCGGGACGGACGATGCGCTCCTTGTCCGCCATCGGATAACTAAGATGGGCCGACAATTTCATCGGACGTCCGATGATGCCACTATTAGCCAACTCTACGATCGTCTTAGAGAACGGCATGTAGCGCGTCCAGATCGCCTCCGTAACCAACACATGACGCTCAGCCGCCAACTGCAACACTTCCTCAGCCTGACGGGCATTGGCCGTGAACGCCTTTTCTACCAAGGCTGGTTTACCATGCAGGATGCACATACGCGCATGCTCAGCATGATGGGAATGAGGCGTAGCCACATAGACGAGCTCGACCTTCGGATCGGACAACATCTCCTCATAACTGCCATAAGCCCGCGCTATGCCAAACTGACGGGCAAAAGCCTCTGCACGCTCCAGACTGCGGGAAGCCACCGCATAGATCTCTGCTCCCTCCATCTGCCGAACGGTGGCGGCCATCGTCGCCGCGATGTGTCCCGCACCCAATATCGCTATTCTGAACTTTTCCATGTTTTGTCGTATTTTGATATTATAAAAGAAATGTGATTGCAAATTTACACATTATTTTCCAACGCAACGGCCACAGAAGACAATATCACCTTAAATTATCATTGTTTCCCACAAAAGCTATGGCACGCCCATAACCGATAATACAGCATCGGATACAGGACTACAAGCAGTGATCTGCACATTCTGCCCTGACAGATACCAATAAAAACCATCACTCCGTCATACCCTTTCAATTTATTACCTGATACCCTCTGAATCACCTCCTTTCATACCAAACAGAAGAAGAAGTCCGAGAGACTTTCACCCCAAAGAAGCACTGTTTTCACGGAAAGCCGTACACGTCATCCAAAGAGTACACACTCTCAGACAGGAAAAACAAAATGTAAGTTAAAGACTAAAATAATCCTCTCTTTTATTTGGTGCTTACGGATATAAGACCTATATTTGCATTGTCACAATGACACAATGAAAAGCCTCCGCCGCCCTGTTCCCTAATGAAGTCGGCGGCAAGGATCCTAACCAAGTTAACCAATCAAGTAACCGTCCGATACCGGCCCTGCCGGGCAGGGCCGGCGACGATACGAAAACAATCTGACTATGGAAGTAGACAAGATTATGGAAGGTCTGATGTGGAAACACTCAGACGAGCCTGAGTTCCTTCAGGCAGTGAAAGAAGTGCTCATTTCGATCAAGGATGTGTACAACCAACATCCCGAATTCGAGAAAGCCCGTATTATTGAGCGTCTCGTAGAACCCGAGCGCGTCCACATGTTCCGTGTGCCCTGGGTCGACGACAAAGGTGAAGTGCATGTCAACACGGGTTACCGCGTACAGTTCAACAGCGCCATTGGTCCCTACAAGGGCGGTTTGCGTTTCCATCCTTCTGTCAACCTAAGTATCATGAAATTCCTCGGCTTCGAGCAGACCTTCAAGAATGCGCTCACCACACTGCCGATGGGCGGTGCTAAGGGCGGTGCCGACTTCTCCATCCGCGGACGTTCTGACGCTGAGGTGATGCGTTTCTGCCAAGCCTTCATGCAAGAGCTTTACAGATATATCGGACCCGATGAGGACGTGCCAGCCGGTGACATCGGCGTAGGCGGCCGTGAGATCGGCTACCTCTTCGGAGAGTATAAGAAGCTCACCCACCAGTTCCAGGGTGTCCTCACGGGCAAAGGCATGGAATGGGGCGGATCTATACTGCGTCCGGAGGCTACAGGATACGGCGCACTCTATTTCGTCCATCAGATGATGGAGACAAAGGGGCTCGATATCGAAGGCAAGACAGTTGCCCTCTCCGGCTTCGGCAATGTGGCATGGGGCGCGGCACAAAAAGCAACCCAGCTCGGTGCGAAGGTGATCACCATCAGCGGACCCGACGGATACATCTACGATCCCGAAGGCATCAGTGGCGAGAAGATCGACTACATGCTTGAGCTCCGCGCCAGCGGTAACGACGTATGCCAACCCTACGAGGAGGAATTCCCCGGATCGAAATTCTTCCCGGCCAAGAAACCATGGGAACAGAAAGCCGACATCTATCTCACCTGCGCTACCCAGAACGAGCTCAACGGAGAGGATGCAGACAAGATACTGGCCAACAAGCCGCTCTGCGTGGCAGAGGTCAGCAACATGGGTTGCACGGCAGAGGCAGTGGAGAAATTTGTCAATGCACACCAGCTCTTCGCACCTGGTAAGGCTGTCAATGCCGGCGGCGTCGCCACATCGGGACTGGAAATGACACAGAACTCCATACGCCTGCACTGGTCGGCCAAGGAGGTAGACGAGAAGCTTCATTACATCATGCACTCTATACATGAGCAGTGCCTGAGATACGGCAAGCAACCCGACGGATACATCGACTATGTGAAAGGTGCCAATGTTGCCGGATTCATGAAGGTGGCCAACGCTATGATGGCGCAAGGCATCGTATAAATTAAAATATGACTGTACTAAGAAAAGTATTATTCACTATAATCACACTTCTAAGTCTTACCTCTGTGGTCGCACAAACCCACAGGGGTAAGGCTTCTTATTACTCTAAACGGGCGACAGGAGCACGTACTGCCAACGGTGAGCGTGTGCATCATGACAGCATGACCTGTGCCCATCGTACACTGCCCTTCGGTACACTTCTCCGCGTAAAGAACCTGCGCAATGGTAAGGAAGTGATCGTCAGAGTCACTGACCGCGGGCCGCACAGCCGCGGACGCATCATCGACCTCAGCTATGGAGCCGCACGCGAGCTCGGTATGCTCTCACAAGGCATCGCACTCGTGGAAATTGAAAAAATAGATAACATACGGCCACCATTCAAGATAGATGGACCGGAAATCAATCTGCCGGAGTTCGAATTTCAGACATCGCCTACAGAATATGTAAAGCCACGATTGGCTAAGAAGAGCAACGACAAGAAAAAGAACCACAAAAAACATACGGGAAATAACCGTAAAAGAGAATAACTACCACATAGCATGGCCCCGAAAACTTTCGGGGAAAGATGCCACCCCACCGATTTTGGAAGCCATCGACACATCACAACCTAAAAACCTAAAACTACACAACGGCAAACCATTAAAGAGATTGACGAAATCAAGAGATTGCAAAGAAATCAGATTTTCTTTCTATTCTTGTAAGTCCTGATATTTCAATTATCGCAAAGACAACTAGACCGGACTAATTTGGCGACATATTGGGAATAAATGGACTTCTGCGAAACCTGCAAGAAGCTTTTTCCATTCATCCATAAATTAATGGTACAAAAATGGGAAGGATCTTGTTCGTTTCCCCTCTGCGAGAATTTTAATTTATTGCTAACCTATTAGGATTCGATTACGTTAACAAATTGAATTCTCCAACTCTGAAAAAACATGAAAGATTTCCTATCAAACTCGACAATCCCTTATTGGATTGTTTTTGGTCTTGTTACAGCTGCAGGAATCATCGCATTGCTAAATATGCGTAAAAAGACCATCTCGAAAGAATCTGTCCGGCTTGTTACCCTTCTTGCTCTTACCGGTACGGCTTTAGGACTGATTATCTATTCCATTATGGGTGGCAGTAGTATATGGTGGTGCACTTCAAGCGACTACAGCTTTTTCGGGAAATTAGTAAGAGTAATTCCCCTGATCATCTTTGTAGGTATCCAGCTTGCACAAGTATTCGTTTATAAAATTTTCGTAGGACAATACTTTCAAAAAGAGCTCTCCATTAAAGGATCCTTCATATCGCTTATTATCATCGTCCCTGCTACCATCTTCCTATATATCATCCTCGATCTATTTGGTATGGGGCAAGGAATGAAAGATACCATTTTTTATATCATTATCTGTTTGTCCCTAATCGCAGGTACAGGATGGGCCATGACACGCAATGTTCAATCGATAGGAAAAAAATACGGAATGCTATTTACTGCTGTCACGCTTATAATGATAATCGGCGGGCTAATGTCGTTGATGCTTCTTATAACGGCATTGATAACACTTATCGTGCAAGTACTCACGATCGTTATACTCGTTGTCGGCATATTCTATGCACTATCCAAGGTAATGTCTCCCGCCATAGATATACAGTCGCGTACTGATCTGGATGGTAAACTTCATGAAACGCAAAGCCAGAAAAGAGTAGCTGATGCACAAATACTAAATCGGCGAGAAAGAAAATAAATTATTAACCGTTTTAATCTTTAAATTATGAATAAGAGATATTTTTTATCGATAATAGGTACTATCGTAGTATGTATTATCACATCGTGTGGAGGTGGTAAAAGTAACTCACCGTCAAGTGATAATGCTACCACCAAAAAGGGATTATTTGCTGACGTAATGACACTGATCCAAGAATACCAGGACAAGAACGAAGAACTGAGCATCAAAATGCAAGCAGCTGTCGGAGCCCAGGATGCCGATAAATTGGAGAAGCTCTTAAAAGAAGAGAAGACTCTCAAACCAGAGTTTAACGAGAAGCTGGCAGCACTCAGTAAGAAACTAACAGGGACTCCCATTGACTATGAACTGCCCGACTCGTTCTTCTTTCAGATAGTGAATAAACCCACTATTACGGAAGTGACACCAAATGGCTTGAATGCTACAGGCCATATACAACTGACCATTGCATCCAAGAAGAACCTGAATGTCGGGAAATACAAAGGTGATGACTACAGAGTCTATATCAAGCTGATAGACGACGCTGGTAATACCCTAAGCTACAACACCTATCCAACCGTTAAGAACGACCTGGCGCCACAGGTGATAAAGGCTGGCCAGACTCTTGAACCTATCAATATCTACATTGTCCTTTCACTACATAAACGGACAACCCAAGCACACCTGGCTAAAATTATCTTTGTGACAGAAAAAGAATGGCAAGAAACATTAAAACACTAATAAGATATGAAACATCGACTAATATTATTTGCCTTGCTGATATTCTTCGTCTGCACAGCAAAGGCACAGAATCTGATAAATGGCAGATACCTGCCGGAACCGATGATAAAGCCCGGATCGAATCCTCCAAGCTACGGATATGTCATCTATGAGGACATCAAGGGCGAAGGCAGAAAGCCCAAACTGGTCATAGACTATCAATATGACGAAGGATATCCCTTCTCTATGCCGAGCGGGCTTGCCCGAGTGAAAAAGAACGGTAAATATGGATTTATCACCACTACCAATGTGGTGATGGTTCCCATACGCTTCGAATGGGCCGACAACTTCAATGAAAAAGGATTTTGCCGCATAAAACTGGACGGGAAGTTCGGAGTGATTGATTCTAAAGGCGTCTTTGTCGTCCCCAATATTTACGACACAATGGACGACTTACTGAATGGGTGGTATGAGGTGTCACGGGATGGTGAATGGGGATATGTTCATCGCTCCAATATCTACACATCAGATACAGAGGAATATCATAAGAAACGCGATGCCGGCTTACACGATTAAGATCTGCATATAAAACAAAGACAGCTCTTTCTGCAATGGACTAAGCGCCACGTAAAAAGGGCTGTTTTTCATATCCAAAAAGATCATAAAGCCCCTGATCATTACCCTCTTCAGATTTTAAAGCATGGAAGGATAAAGGAAGATCCACTGAAACATCCCAATGTCAAAAGAGAAGCCCGCACGTGTCCGTCATTCCCATATTCCTCTCTTTTCTAAACAGAATCAAAAGGAGGCCGTACTTAAAGCACACCCCTTTTCTATACAGACGCGATCATCGCCGTGTAGGCACACTAAGCTCTACCATCGTAGACACAGTTTCCTGACCGGTCATCACATTCAGGCAGAACCTTACATTGCCGTCACGCAATCCCTTATCAGCCTTGACCACCGCTGTATAACGGATCCCTTTCCCCGGAAGGATCTGATCCACATGCACGGATGGAGAGATGTGGATATGGCCGTCACTTCCCGTCTCCGTCACCTCAGGAAGAATGTCATGAACGGTTGAATTTCCACGGTTGATCACCTCAAAGATGATCTCACCCCGTTCACCACGTTTCAGTACACCATCCTGATTGGCATCGACAAAATAGGCATCACGAATCTCCAGCCTGGGTAGGCTGTTTAGCTCATCAACATGCCTACTCACTCCGGTGTGCGATGTCTGCCCATCATCATACATATCGACATCGGTATCGGATGTGAAGTCAGGGATACGGTCGTCACCACCGTTCGTACTGTCAAAGCCACTGCCATAGTGGTCATTGGATGCCACAGGGACTTCACCACCAGACAGATACATATCATCGGTCATCTTGCCACCTTCATCATAACGGTCACGACTGGCGACCTCTCCATAATAACGGCTGTCACTACGAGCCTTCGCTGCAGCATGGTAGTGGGCCACCCTTGCCCGTTTGGCATTCTCTCGCTCATCAGCCTGCGCACCGACAGAACCTCCCACAGCCGCACCGACAGCCATACCGACTACCGTGCCATAATCGGAGCCTCTCGGCCCGCCAGCGATACCTCCGATAGCCGATCCAAGGATTGAGCCCAAGGTTGCACCTGTATAGGCTCCCGTTCCTGTATAAGTATCACAACTGCTCAGCAACACCGTTGCCGCAGCAGCAAAAACCATTATCCGTTTCAAAAGAAAACACTCCTTTCCTTAAAACTAAGAATATTCCTACCAGTGTCCGAAACGCAACTAGCGTTTCCTAATCAACTGCACAAAGATAGAGAAAAAAATGAAAGATACAGAATATAGATTTCCTAAAAAGATGTAGGGATTTCCCTAAATCAACAATATCGTACCCTTATGAATTAATGATACTGGCGGCAATAGCAGAATCAGAGGCAGACAATATAAATCACAGCAAAAGCCTGATAGATCATCTCAATATGACCAACAGCCGACTATACTGAAATATAAGCCATACAGCCCTTTTACACAACTTATATAAACCAACTTTGCATATACTACCGCAATTTCCTTCTACAATGAGCCAATTGTAAGCCATACTCACCATCTTCTATTACTTATCAAAGACTCATGCCTCATAACATCAGCTGCATCGTTTTCTCAAATTTCCAATCTCTTTATCAATAAGGCCTCTATCCCCCTATTACGCTATAGCTGCACCCCTCCCTCCTGTATTGTACAAAATGAAGTCATTTTAATCTCTGTTCATATTTATTCTTATCATTCTCTAAATGCATCCATGATTACAGTCGGTCTTCCATCCTCGGTAAAGGCTCCCAAACGATATTGACTTGGCTTACACTCGGGTTCCCAATAGAATACGCCTTTACACCTGCCTTCTGTATTCTGACGACATTCCCTTATAATACGAGCCAATTGCTTCTTACCCTGTTGTAATATATCATCGCTTGCCAGACATCCTAACTTATCGGCACACTCCATACCTGTTTCCACTATCATCACATCGCATCCGTAACGGGCACCGACTTTCTTAATATTGTCAATACAATCTGTGATTATCTTGTCTGCTATATAATCAGGATGTTCCTGTATAGCCCAAAAGGGATAAAGTGACATACCTATCATATCCCATTTCCCACCGTTCTTTTTCAGCTCATCGAAAAACCAAGTATAAAGTCCGTTATCATAACCGTTATCCAAATGCACAATAACAATAGCCTGCGGAAAAACCGACTTTACTGCATCATATCCGGTATTAACAAAAGCCGTCAGATTGGTCCAGTTAGCCCTATATTTTATCTCAGTCGAGGTCGTATTCGACTCTTTAACATCGCATGCACGGATATTATACGAAGCTCCACTCAACGAAGCATCCTCATCCCACAACATACCTGGACGAATTTCATTACCCACCTGTACCCATTTCGGTGTAATTCCGGCTACCTTTAATGCGTTCAGCACATCAATAGTATGCGTTGCCAAAGCCTCTTTCAATTCACCTATTCCCAATCCTTTCCAAGAGGCGGGTTTATGTTGTTGACCGGGGTCGGCCCACCAGTCACTATAATGGAAATCGACCATGATATCCATACCTAAACTATATGCCCGTTTGGCCTTCACCACCAAATCCTCTGTATTGCACCAGTTACCATGCTCCCCGGGATCAACCCATACACGCAAACGAATGGCATTGAGGCCATACTCCTTCATCAAAGCCATACACTCACGTTTTTCCCCAGCTAAATCTTTAAAAACATGTCCTCGGCTCTCCATCTGAGTCACCCAACTGACATCCGCTCCTTTAACAAAATCTCTGCTTTCTGTAACGACAGTACCTTTCTCCGCCTCTTTATTAGAAGTCTTGTTCCCGCCCAGCCATAATGACAGCAAGATTGCTAACGCCCAGTTAATAGAATAGAAGATTTTCATATTAATAAACAAGTATATAAGATTAACAACTTTATCCCAAAAAGGCGATGACCTCATTTGTATAATCAGCTCACAAAGGAAGTTGTTGCCTGTAGATTTATTCGTCTAATTCTATAATGAGTGATATGAGTGATATCGACTATAAGACATCTTCAAAGACTACCCGATCATTATGGACAAAACATATCAAACCAGAATGATCAAACAGTCTCTACCCCGGTCAAAATAGGAAGTCCCTATATTAGAAAGCCTGTTGAAAACAGAAAACGTCCGTGTTCTTACGGACACGGACGTTTAATATATAGGGACTTGAAAATTCAAGCTTATTCAGCCTTGGGAGCCTCAGTAGCGGTCTCCTCAGCCTTGGGAGCCTCTTCTGCCTGAGCAGCCTCAGTAGCAGGAGTCTCAGCCTTCTTGCTGCGACGGCTACGACGAGTCTTCTTCTCAGCCTTGGGAGCCTTTGCCATGTTCTCATCGAAGTCAACGAGCTCGATGAAAGCCATGTCTGCACCGTCACCCAGACGTGAACCCAGCTTGATGATACGAGTGTATCCACCGGGACGGTCACCTACCTTCTCAGATACAGTACTGAAAAGTTCCTTCACAGCGTACTTGTTCTGCAGATAACGGAACACAACACGACGGTCGGTAGTGGTATCGCTCTTGCAGCGGGTGATCAGCGGCTCTACATACTTCTTAAGAGCCTTGGCCTTTGCGAGGGTCGTAGTGATTCTTTTGTGCATGATCAGCGAGATAGCCATGTTTGCGAGCATAGCTGAACGGTGAGATGCAGTACGGCCCAGATGGTTGAATTTCTTATTATGTCTCATTGTTTTGTTAATGCTTATGGACGAGTTAGCTTAGCCCTTATGGCCTTACTCTTTGTCCAGTTTATACTTTGAAATATCAGTTCCAAACGACAGATTCAGACTCTCGAGCAAATCATCAAGCTCAGAAAGCGATTTCTTACCAAAGTTACGGAACTTCAAGAGGTCGGTCTTGTTGTACTGTACGAGATCACCGAGGGTCTCTACATCGGCAGCCTTCAGACAGTTGAGAGCACGAACACTGAGGTTCATGTCTACCAACTTCGTCTTCAGCAGCTGACGCATGTGCAGTACCTCCTCATCAAAATCAAACTTCTGGTTGTCATCCTGATCAGGACTCTCCAGTGTGATCTTCCCATCAGAGAAGAGCATGAAGTGATAGATGAGGATTTTCGCAGCCTCTTTCAGCGCATCCTTCGGGTGGATGGAACCGTCCGTTGTGACTTCAATGACGAGCTTGTCGTAGTCGGTCTTCTGCTCAACACGATAGGGCTCTACACTGTATTTCACGTTGCGGATAGGGGTGTAGATGGAATCGATAGGAAGTACATTCAGCTCTGTGCAGAACTGACGGTTCTCATCAGCGGGGACGTAACCACGGCCCTTGTTGATGGTCAGGTCAATCTGCATAGATGCTTTGGAGTCTAAATGACAAATCACCAATTCGGGGTTTAACACTTCAAATCCAGTCAGATACTTACCGATATCACCAGCTTTAAATTCTGTGGAATTCTCTACGGTGATACTTACTTTCTCGTTCTCGAATTCTTCTACTACTTGTTTGAATCGAACTTGCTTGAGATTCAAAATGATGTTGGTGACATCTTCCTTTACACCGGGAACGGAAGAGAACTCGTGCTCAACACCAGAGATACGAATGGTGTTGATGGCGAAACCTTCCAGCGATGAAAGAAGGATGCGGCGCAGAGCATTACCGATGGTAACACCGAAGCCAGGCTCGAGAGGACGAAATTCGAATACACCGAAAGTGTCCGTAGCCTTCAACATCACAACTTTATCAGGTTTTTGAAATGCTAATATCGCCATTAGTGAAATGATTTATTGTTTAGAGTACAACTCAACGATTAACTGCTCCTTGATGTTCTCAGGAATGTCAGCACGGTCAGGACGGTGCAGATACTTACCGCTCTTGCTGTTCTCGTCCCACTCCAGCCAAGGATACTTGCTGTGGTTGAAGCCGGCCAGGGCATTCTCGATAACCTCAAGCGACTTAGCTTTCTCACGTACGCCAACGGTCTGACCGGGCTTTACGCTATAAGAAGCGATGCCAACCACCTCACCGTCAACAACGATGTGTCTGTGGTTAACCAGCTGACGAGCAGCGGCACGTGTAGGAGCGATACCCAAACGGTACACTACATTGTCCAGACGTGACTCGAGCAACTGAAGGAGCACCTCACCGGTGATACCATCGCTCTTGGCAGCCTTATCGAAGAGATTGCGGAACTGACGCTCAAGAACACCATAGGTATACTTAGCCTTCTGCTTCTCAGCAAGCTGAGAACCATACTCAGACTGCTTGCGACGGCGGTCATTGCCATGCTGCCCCGGAGGGAAGTTACGCTTTGCCAGTACCTTATCAGCGCCGAAGATGGGCTCGCCAAAACGGCGTGAGATTCTTGATTTAGGACCTATATATCTTGCCATAATTTACTTTATACTTTTATTATCCAATGTCAATGTGATTATACGCGACGACGCTTCGGAGGACGGCAGCCATTGTGAGGCAGCGGTGTAACGTCGATAATCTCAGTAACCTCGATACCTGCACCGTGTACGGCACGGATGGCGCTCTCACGGCCATTACCGGGACCCTTCACGTAAGCCTTCACCTTGCGCAGACCCAGCTCATAAGCGATCTTTGCGCAGTCCTCAGCTGCCATCTGAGCAGCATACGGAGTATTCTTCTTAGAACCGCGGAAACCCATCTTACCAGCAGAAGACCAAGAGATCACCTGACCCTCATCATTGGCAAGAGACACGATAATATTGTTGAAGGAACTGTGCACATGGAGCTGGCCCATTGCATTCACCTTCACATTTCTTTTCTTAGATGTTGCTTTTGTTTTTGCCATAACTTTTTGAAATTTAAAATAGTCGACGTTTCAAGTCCCTTTCAGCCGGAGAAAAAGTCACACGACTGAAGCAGGCCTGACGATCTACTACCAAATTTTACTTCGTAGCCTTCTTCTTGTTAGCAACAGTCTTCTTCTTACCCTTACGGGTGCGAGCATTATTCTTCGTACTCTGACCGCGAACAGGAAGACCATTACGATGACGGATTCCACGATAGCATCCGATGTCCATGAGACGCTTGATGTTCATCTGGATCTCTGAGCGGAGGTCACCCTCCACCTTGAACTCAGCGCCGATAATCTCACGGACCTTAGCTGCCTGCTCGTCAGTCCACTCGCTGACCTTCAGGTCACGGCTCACGCCGGCTTTGTCCAATATCTTTGCTGAACTACTTCGACCTATACCGTAGATATAGGTCAATGCGATTTCGCCACGCTTATTCTGGGGCAAATCTACTCCAACAATTCTTATTGCCATTTGTTGTTTGAATAATGAATTAAAATACTAAAAATCCTTTTTTCGTTAAGAACGTGCAAAGATACTCATAATAATCCATATTACAAGTATCTTTTACATATCTTTAACGCTTAACCCTGGCGCATTTTGAACTTAGGGTTCTTCTTGTTGATTACGAACAGACGACCTTTACGACGTACGATCTTACAGTCGGGAGTACGCTTCTTCAAAGATGCTCTTGTCTTCATTGCAAATGAAATATGTATGATAATGATTTATTTGTATCTGAACTCGATTCTACCCTTTGTCAGATCATAGGGGCTCATAGCCACTTTCACCTTATCGCCGGGAAGGATCTTAATGTAGTGCATACGCATCTTGCCGGAAATGTTGGCAATGATCTGCACTCCATTCTCAAGTTCTACACGGAACATTGCATTCGAGAGACTCTCAATAACCGTTCCGTCCAGTTCGATAGCTGATTGTTTTGACATACCTGATTGTTTAATACCTTATTGATGTTCTATTCCTTCAAATGATGATAAAATTTCCGCACCGTCTTTACGGATTGCGATAGTGTGCTCGAAATGAGCAGCCGGCTTACCGTCACGGGTAATAATGCCCCATCTGTCAGGAAGCAACCATATCTTGCGATCACCCATCGTGATCATCGGCTCGATGGCGATACACATTCCTGCCTTCAGCATCACACCATTGCCATGCTTGCCGTAGTTGGGTACAGGGGGATCCTCATGCATCTCCCGACCTATACCATGACCGGTGAGCTCGCGTACCACTCCGTAACCGAGCCCTTCACAATAATCCTGAACCGTCGCACCGATGTCACCCAAATGATTACCGGGACGTGCCTGTTCAATGGCCATGTAAAGACTCTTTTTTGTTGCATCCAGCAATTTCTGCACATCCTCAGCAACTTCGCCTACCTTAAATGTATAGCAACTGTCACCATTATAACCATCGAGCAATGTACCGCAATCGATCGATATAATATCTCCTTCCTTCAAGATCACCTTGTCAGAAGGAATACCATGCACGACAACATTGTTCACAGAAGTGCAGATTGAGCCTGGGAAAGGCCCACCAAATGGATTCGGGAAGTTCTTAAACGTCGGCTCTGCGCCGTGATCGCGAATGAACTCCTCTGCGATCTTATCCAGTTGGAGGGTTGAAATCCCAGGCTTTATATGCTTACCCAATTCCGCCAGAGTATCACCGACTAAGCGGTTGGCCCGGCGCATCAGGTCGATCTCATCTTCACTTTTCAGGAATATCTTCATCCAAAAGATATTTAATATGCACTGACTGCTCCTGCATTACGTGTATGCCCGGAGTTGAGCAAACCGTCATAGTGACGCATCAGCAAGTAACTCTCAATCTGCTGCAAAGTGTCGATGACAACACCGACAGTAATAAGCAATGAGGTACCGCCGAAGAACTGCGAGAACTGATCCTGAACATTCAGCAGATGAGCGAGTGACGGCATTACAGCGATGAATGCGATGAACAACGAACCGGGCAATGTAATACGGGTCATAATCGTATCGATATACTCGGCGGTATCATGTCCGGGTTTAACACCGGGAATAAATCCGTTGTTTCGCTTCATGTCCTCTGCCATCTGTGTCGGATTGAGTGTGATGGCCGTATAGAAATACGTAAAAGCAACGATCAGCACCACATAAACGCAGTTATAAAGCAGACTGTGCGTATCCATAAGATTGCGCACTACCCAACTTGCGTCATTGCTCTGATACTGGACGATAGCCAACGGAATGAACATCAGTGCCTGAGCAAAGATGATAGGCATCACATTGGCAGCGAAAAGCTTCAGAGGGATGTACTGACGTGCACCACCATACTGCTTATTGCCTACGAGACGCTTCGCATACTGTACAGGAACCTTACGGGTACCCTGCACGAGCAGAATCGACGCGCAGACCACAGCATAGAGAATGAGGATCTCAATAATAAACATCACCAGTCCGCCACCGGAGATAGCAGAGAAGCGCGAAGCGACCTCCTGCACGAATGCGCGGGGCAGACGGGCAATGATACCGATCATAATGATCAATGAGACACCATTTCCCACGCCTTTATCTGTAATACGCTCACCCAACCAAAGGATGAACATACTACCAGCTGCCAGAATGATCGTAGCAGGTACCATAAACGCCGACCAGGAGATGCCGCTTGCCAGAGCCTGACTTGCCTGCAACTTCAAGTTGATCAGGTAGCTCGGGGCCTGGAAGACCAGAATGGCTACCGTCAGCCACCGAGTGTACCATTGTATACGTTTACGGCCGCTCTCTCCTTCACGCTGCATCTTCTGGAAATAAGGTACAGCGACAGCAAGCAGCTGCATAACGATAGAAGCTGAGATATAAGGCATGATACCCAATGCAAAGATAGATGCATTGGAGAATGCCCCACCAGAGAACATGTCAAGGAGAGACATCAAGCCGCCCCTTGTCTGCGACTGAAGCTGATCAAGTTTACTCGGGTCAATACCAGGAAGTACGACGAAAGAGCCAAAACGATAGATGGCCGCAAAAAGAATGGTGATGAGGAGACGCTGACGCAGGTCCTCCACCTTCCAACAGTTCTTTAGTGTCTCAATAAACTTTTTCATTATCAGATTTTTGTTGCGTTACCGCCTACAGCCTTGATTGCCTCCTCTGCAGACTTAGAGAATGCGTTAGCTTCAACATCGATCTTTGCTGTCAGCTCACCCTGACCGAGGATCTTAATAAGTTCCTTACCATTGGTGAGACCAGCCTTCACGAGCTCAGCAACGCCGATCTTGGTATAGCCTTTCTCCTCTGCCAGCTTCTGCAGCGTGCTGAGGTTGATAGCCAGATACTCCTTGTGGTTGATATTCTTGAAACCGAACTTAGGAACGCGGCGCTGGAGAGGCATCTGACCACCCTCGAAGCCGATCTTTCTCTTATAGCCAGAACGAGCCTTGGCACCCTTGTGACCACGGGTAGAAGTACCACCCAGACCCGAACCGGGACCGCGGCCAATACGACGACGATAGTGTGTAGAGCCCTCAGCAGGTTTCAGATTATTTAATTTCATAGCTTCTTCTGAATTTTTAAATGATTACTTTACCACCTCGACCAGATGATGAACTTTGCGGACCATACCCATGATAGAGGGTGTATCCTCCACTTCTACTACCTGAGAGATCTTGTGAAGACCCAGAGCGATAAGTGTTCTCTTCTGATCTTTGGGAGCGCCGATACGGCTCTTAATCTGCTTAATCTTGATTGTTGCCATTGTCTACTCTCCTTTAATTAACCGTTAAACACTTTATCCATAGCAACGCCACGCTCACCGGCGATAGTATAGGCATCACGCATCTGTGCCAGAGCAGCGATGGTAGCCTTCACCAGGTTGTGGGCATTAGAGGAGCCCTTTGACTTACAGATCACATCAGTGATACCTGCACTCTCCAGAACGGCACGCATAGCACCTCCGGCCTTCAGACCGGTACCGGCAGCAGCCGGCTTGATCAGCACCTGAGCGCCGCCGAAGCGGGTCTCTACCTCGTGGGGTACAGTACCGTTGAGTACGGGCACCTTGAAGAGGTTCTTCTTAGCGGATTCGGTTCCTTTGGAGATAGCGGCGGTCACCTCACCGGCCTTACCCAGACCGTAACCGATGACACCCTTGCCGTCACCTACTACGACGATGGCAGCGAATGTAAAGGTACGACCACCCTTGGTTACTTTCGTCACACGGTTGATGGCAACCAAACGGTCCTTCAACTCTGCGTCACTATTAACTCTTACGTTTTTCATTGCCATTATCGATTAAAATTTAAGACCACCCTTACGTGCAGCGTCAGCCAGAGCCTGTACGCGGCCATGATAAAGGTAACCATTACGGTCAAACACTACCTGCTCAACACCTGCAGCCTTAGCTTTCTCAGCTACCAGCTCGCCAACTTTCTCAGCCTGCTGGATCTTAGGCATCTTCTCCAGTCCGAGAGAAGAGGCAGATGCTACAGTCTTACCCTCTTTGTCGTTGATCACCTGTGCGTAGATCTGCTTGTTAGAGCGGAAAACGCTCAGGCGGGGACGCTCTGCTGTTCCGTTCACGGTCTTACGGATACGGAACTTTATCTTGATTCGTCTTTCTACTTTCTTAGTTGTCATGATCTTCTAACTTAAAAAATTACTTAGCGGCAGCAGTCTTACCAGACTTTCTGCGGATCACCTCACCCTTGAAGAGGATACCCTTACCCTTATAAGGCTCAGGCATACGGAAAGAACGGATCTTAGCGCAGATAAGACCGAGGAGCTGTTTGTCGGCGCAAACGAGAGTAATCAGAGGATTCTGGTTGCGCTCCGACTTTGTCTCAACCTTTACCTCAGCAGGCAGCTCGAGGAAGATGGGATGTGTATAACCAAGCGAGAACTCGATGAGGTTGCCCTTATTGGACACACGATAACCCACACCGACGAGCTCCAGCTCTTTCTTGTAGCCTTCGCTCACACCGACAACCATATTGTTCACCAAAGCACGGTACAGACCGTGGAAAGCCTGCTGCTGCTTGGGATCAATGTCAGCGTTCTCTTTCGGAGTGAGAATAATCTCGTTATTCTCCATCTTGAACTCGATGGAAGGATCAATAGTCTGTGAAAGCTCACCCAGAGGACCCTTCACGGTCACTAAGTTCTGCTTCTCATCAAAGTTTACAGTAACCTTTGCAGGAATACTAATTGGCAATTTTCCTATTCTTGACATTGCAAATCCTCCAATTAATAAACATAACAAAGAACCTCACCGCCGATCTTCAGGGAAGCAGCTTCCTTGTCGGTCATTACGTCCTGAGAAGTACTCAGGATGGCGATACCAAGTCCGTTAATTACTCTCGGCATGTCTTTGTAACCCGTGTAACGGCGAAGTCCCGGGGTAGACACACGCTTCAAACACTTGATGGCGTTTTCTTTGGTCTCGGGGTTGTACTTGAGCGCAACCTTGATCGAGCCCTGAGGACCATCCTCGATGAACTTGTAGTTGAGGATGTAACCCTTCTCGAAGAGAATCTTAGTGATAGATTTCTTCATGTTAGACGCAGGAATTTCAACAACACGGTGATGAGCCATGATTGCATTTCTGAGTCTTGTCAGATAATCTGCTATTGGATCTGTCATAAAATATAATTGTTTAATTGATCGGGACTTTCCCGACAATATTAAATAATGTCTTGTTCAGACCGAAACGAAGCCGCAGGCCCGATAAAAGTCTTGCCTGCGGCAACGATCTATCCTAATTTACCAGCTGGCCTTCTTTACACCGGGGATGAGACCCTGAGAAGCCATCTCGCGGAACTGGATACGGGAGATGCCGAACTGACGGATATAACCCTTTGGACGACCCGTAATCTTGCAACGGTTGTGCAGACGGATGGGGTTGGCGTTCTTAGGGATAGCCTGCAGCTTGCGGGCAGCCTCGTAAGCCTCTGCGGGATCCTGAGACGTGGCGATGATCTTCTTCAGAGCAGCACGCTTCTCAGCATAGCGGGCAACAAGCTTTGCACGCTTTACCTCGCGTGCTTTCATTGATTCCTTTGCCATATCTACTTATTAGTCTTTTTTAGCGTTCTTGAAAGGAAGACCGAAGGCCTTGAGCAGAGCGTAACCCTCTTCGTCGGTCTGAGCCGATGTAACGAAGGTGATGTTCATACCCTGGATACGGTCTACCTGATCGATAACAATCTCCGGGAAAATGATCTGCTCCTGGATACCCAGCGTATAGTTGCCGCGGCCGTCGAGCTTGCTCTCGATGCCCTTGAAGTCACGGATACGGGGCAGGGCGATACGGACGAGCTTCTCAAGGAACTCATACATACGCTCGCGACGCAGTGTCACCATCACACCGATAGGCATCTTCTTACGTACCTTGAAGTTGGCGATATCCTTCTTCGAATAGGTAGCCACAGCCTTCTGTCCGGCGATAGCGGTAAGCTCGTTGATAGCCACATCAATGATCTTCTTGTCCTGAGTAGCATCACCCAGACCCTGATTGATCACGATCTTCTTCAGAACGGGCACCTGCATTACAGAGCTGTAATTGAACTGCTTCTGGAGAGCGGGAACGATCGTCTCCTTATATTGCTTCTTTAACTGTGCTGTATCCATTACTTGATCTCCTCCCCAGATTTTTTAGCGATACGAATCACGTTCTTGCCGTCGTGCTTGATAGATACACGAGTAGCCTTTCCGCTCTTCGGATCGATAAGACTCAAATTTGAGATATGAATAGGAGCCTCCTGCTTGATAATGCCTCCCTGAGGATTCTTTGCCGAAGGCTTAGCGCTCTTGGAAACGATGTTAACGCCTTCCACGATGGCACGGTTGTCATCAACCAGCACCTTGAGCACTTTACCGGTCTTGCCCTTATCACGTCCTGCAAGGACAATCACAGTATCGTTTTTACGAATATGTAATTTACTCATTAGTTGACGATTTTAAATATTAAAGAACCTCAGGTGCGAGTGAAACAACCTTCATGTTCACTGCACGCAGCTCACGGGCAACAGGGCCGAAGATACGGCTACCACGAAGCTCGCCGGCATTGTTCAGCAGCACACAGGCGTTGTCATCAAAGCGGATATAAGAACCGTCAGCACGACGGATCTCCTTCTTCGTACGAACGACTAAGGCCTTAGATACTGCACCTTTCTTCAGGTCACTCGAAGGAATGACATTCTTCACTGCTACGACGATCACGTCGCCCACTGAAGCATAACGACGGCCGGTACCACCGAGAACACGGATGCAGAGAGCCTCACGTGCGCCGCTGTTATCACATACTGTAAGTCTGGATTCTGTCTGTATCATAATTACTTAGCCTTTTCAACGATTTCAACTAATCTCCATCTCTTTGTCTTTGACAAGGGGCGCGTCTCCATGATCTGTACAGTATCACCGATCTTTGCCTCATTGTTCTCGTCATGAGCGTGGTACTTCTTTGTCTTCTGGACAAACTTACCATAAATAGGGTGCATCTCCTTGAACTTGGCAGCAACCACGATGGTCTTGTCCATCTTGTCGCTGATCACGACACCCTGTCTAACCTTTCTTAAATTTCTTGTTTCCATCTAAACCAAAAGTTATTTGTTAAGTTCGCGCTGACGAAGAACAGTTTTCATGCGTGCAATGTCACGACGGGTCTTCTTGATCTCCGATGGATTTTCAAGCGGAGTGATCTGATGGTTGAGTTTTGTCTGTTTCAAAACTGCCTCAGTCTGCTCCAACTTCTCGCGCAAGTCCTTGTCGGCGAGTTCTTTTATCTCAGTCATTTTCATAATTATGCGTTTTTATCGTAATCGCGACGTACAACAAACTTAGTCTTGACCGGCAGTTTCTGTGCGGCCAGACGGAGGGCTTCCTTAGCAACATCGAAGCTTACACCCTCCACCTCGAAGAGGATACGGCCGGGAGTTACGGGAGCGACCCATCCTGCGGGGTCTCCCTTTCCTTTACCCATTCGCACGTCAGCAGGCTTGCGGGTAATAGGATGATCCGGGAAAATGCGGATCCATACCTGGCCTTCACGGTTCATGTAACGATTGACAGCGACACGAGCAGCCTCGATCTGACGGCTGTCAAGCCATTTAGCCTCCAGCGTCTTGATACCGAAGCTACCAAAGGCGAGCTGCGTACCACGGTGAGCGTTGCCTTTGTTGCCACGACCATCTTGAGGTCTTCTATATTTTACTCTTTTTGGCTGTAACATTTTTAACTTCTTCTTTTATCGGTTATTGTTTCTTCTGCGGCCACGGCCTCCACGACCACCGCGGTCAGAGCGGCTGTTGCTCTGCTTATCCTGCTGGAAGTTAGGTGCGAGCTCCTTCTTTCCGTAGATCTCGCCACGGCAGATCCACACCTTGATACCCAGCAGACCGACCTTTGTCAGTGCCTCTGCCTGGCAGTAATCGATGTCTGCGCGGAGCGTATGCAGAGGAGTACGACCCTCCTTGAACATCTCCTTACGAGACATCTCGGCACCGTTCAGACGACCAGAGATCTGCACCTTGATACCCTCGGCACCGGCACGCATAGTGTTCTGAACAGCCATCTTGATAGCACGGCGATAAGCCATCATGTGCTCGATCTGGCTGGCGATGTTCTTAGCGACGATCGTAGCGTCGAGCTCAGGCTTGCGCACCTCGAAGATATTGATATGGATGTCCTTCTTATAAAGCTTCTTCAGCTCTTCCTTCAGTTTGTCTACATCCTGTCCGCCTTTACCAATGACGATACCCGGACGGGCGGTGCAGATGGTGATCGTGACGAGCTTCAGAGTGCGCTCGATGACGATGCGGCTGACCATAGCCTTCTCGAGGCGCTTGTTCAGATACTTACGGATGCTCTGGTCCTCAACGAGGTTGTCGCCAAAGTCCTTGCCACCGAACCAGTTTGAATCCCAACCACGGATGATACCCAGTCGATTGCTAATTGGATTTACTTTCTGTCCCATTCTGCTATTTTATTTATCGTCATTAGATTTCGAATCAACAAACAGAGTGACGTGGTTGCTACGCTTGCGGATGCGATAGCCACGGCCCTGAGGTGCCGGACGCATACGCTTCATCGTAACGCCTTCATCCACGAAGACCTTGCTGATATAAAGTTCACCGTCCTCAGCCTTACGGTCATTCTTAACCTCCCAGTTAGCGATGGCCGAACGAAGCAGCTTCTCAACATCCTGAGCAGCGTGCTTCTTAGAGAACTTAAGTACTCCGAGAGCCTTGTTCACCTCCATGCCGCGTATCATGTCTACAACGTAGCGCATCTTGCGGGGGGAAGAGGGAACGCCCTTGAGCTTGGCGAAGTACAGATTCTTGCGGGCTTCCTTTGCTTTTTCAGCCGCGATATGTTTTCTTGCTCCCATTATTATTCTTTCATTAAATGGTTTTCTCCCTCATTACTTCTTGTTGCCGGCATGACCACCGAAGCGACGGGTAAGAGCGAACTCACCGAGCTTATGGCCTACCATGTTCTCAGTAATGTAAACAGGGATAAATTTGTTACCGTTATGAACTGCAACAGTGTGACCCACGAAATCCGGGGAAATCATTGATGCTCTGGCCCATGTCTTAACAACGCTCTTCTTGCCGCTTTCGTTCATGGCAAGGATCTTCTTCTCGAGCGATACGTTAATGTAAGGACCTTTTTTAAGTGAACGACTCATAATTTGCTCTGTTTTTTACTTGTTTACTTCTTGTTAGCTCTCTCGATAATATACTTGTTCGAAAGCTTCTTCGGTGCACGCGTCTTGAGACCCTTAGCGTACAAGCCCTTACGAGAGCGAGGATGTCCACCAGACTGGCGACCTTCACCACCACCCATCGGGTGATCAACAGGGTTCATAACTACACCACGGTTGTGAGGACGACGGCCGAGCCAACGTGAGCGACCGGCCTTACCGGACTGCTCGAGGGCATGGTCGGAGTTGCCGACGCTACCAACAGTAGCCTTGCAAGCTGAAAGCACCTTACGTGTCTCACCTGAAGGCAATTTGATGACGCAATAGTCACCCTCACGAGAAGTAAGCTGAGCAAAGTTACCAGCCGAACGAACCAGCAGAGCGCCCTGTCCAGGACGGAGCTCAATGTTGTGGATCACAGTACCAACAGGAATGTTGGCCAGAGGAAGTGCGTTGCCGATCTCAGGTGCAGCCTCTGCACCGCTCATCAGCTTAGCGCCCACCTGCAGTCCGTTGGGAGCGATAATGTAACGTTTCTCACCATCTGCATAGAAGAGCAGAGCGATACGTGCCGAACGGTTCGGATCGTATTCGATAGTCTTCACTACAGCAGGCACACCATCTTTCTCTCGCTTGAAGTCGATCAGACGGAACAACCTCTTGTGGCCGCCACCATGGTAGCGAACGGTCATCTTACCGGTGTTGTTTCGACCGCCGGTAGAACGCTTACCGTAAACGAGAGACTTCTCTGGCACGGATGCAGTAATCTCCTCGAACGTGCCAATAACTTTGTGTCTTTGACCCGGAGTCACCGGGTTGAATTTACGTACTGCCATTTTTTATTTGATATTGCTATAGAAATCGATTGTTTCGCCATCCTTGAGCGTCACTACAGCCTTCTTGAAGGCATTCTTCTGACCTCTGATCAGGCCGGCCTTCGTGTAGCGGCTGGAACGCTTGCCGGCATAGCGGCATGTGTTCACATCCAGAACGGTTACGTGATACTGATTCTCAACCTCAGCCTTGATCTGGAGCTTGTTTGCCTCGGGACGCACCACAAAACCATAACGGTTGGGGAACTTCTCGGTAGTCTTGGTCATCTTCTCAGTGACCAGCGGTTTAACGATGAATGTCATACTTTACTTCTCCTCTACTGCTTTAGTTAAGATATTGTCAATAATCGCAAGTGAGTTCTGAGCGATCACCAGCACGTCAGCGTTCAAAATCTTATACGTGTTGATGTTGTTTGCGCTCATGATCTCAGCGCCCTGGAGGTTGCGAGCAGACAAATATACATTTTTATTCACTTCGGGCAAAACCACGAGTGTCTTCTTGCCGTCAACTTTAATGTTTTTAGCAAAGTTTACGAAATCTTTAGTCTTTGGAGCCTCGAAGTTGATGTTGTCTACCACTACGATAGCATTCTCCTGAGCCTTGTAAGACAGGGCAGATTTACGAGCAAGAACTTTTACTTTTTTGTTCAATTTAAAGCGATAGTCGCGGGGCTTGGGGCCAAAGATACGACCTCCACCTACGAGAACAGGTGACTTGATATCACCGCGGCGGGCACCGCCGCCACCCTTCTGGCGACCGAGTTTGCGGGTAGAACCGTTGATCTCCGAGCGCTCCTTCGACTTAGCGGTACCCTGACGCTGGTTAGCCAGATACTGCTTTACATCGAGGTAGATCACGTGATCGTTAGGCTCGATACCGAAGATAGCCTCATTCAGAGTTACCTTGTTACCGGTCTCCTGACCGGCCATATTCAAAACGCTAACTTCCATTGTTTACTTCTCAATTAAAACAGTTGAACCTTTGCAACCGGCGAAAGAACCCTTAACGATCAGCAGGTTCTGCTCCGGAATTACCTTTAATACTTTCAGGTTCTGCGTGGTGACACGGTCGTTACCCATCTGGCCACCCATGCGCATTCCCTTGAATACCTTTGCGGGGTATGAGCAGGCACCGATAGAACCCGGCTTACGAGCGCGGTCGTCCTGACCGTGAGTGCTCTGGCCTACACCACCGAAACCATGACGCTTTACAACGCCCTGGAAACCGTGACCCTTGCTGATGCCGACAACGTCAACGAACTCAGCGTCTGCAAAGAGATCTACTGTAATTGTGTCGCCGAGGTTATACTCCTCGTCAAACTTGAACTCGGCCAAGTGCTTCTTCGGTGTTGTACCGGCTTTCTTGAAGATACCCATCATTGCTTTAGTGGTACGCTTCTCTTTTGCCTCGGCGAAGGCGAGCTGTACAGCGTTGTAACCGTCAGTCTCTACGGTCTTCACCTGAGTAACAACACAGGGACCAGCTTCGATAACAGTGCACGGTACATTCTTACCGTCGGCACTGAAAACGGATGTCATTCCGATTTTTCTTCCAATTAATCCTGGCATTTCAGTCTGTGAATTTTAATATATGAAAATTTTGTTATTTACCACCATACCGGCCGTGGCCGGCTCGGTGGCGTTTGTTGTTTCTGTTTTATCCGGTAAGAGCTATCAAACCTTGATCTCTACCTCTACACCTGAGGGAAGCTCGAGCTTCATCAGAGCGTCTACAGTTGCGCCCGTAGCGCTATAGATGTCAATCAGACGCTTGTAGTCAGAGAGCTGGAACTGCTCACGGCTCTTCTTGTTGACAAAGGTCGAACGGTTGACAGTGTAGATACGCTTGTGCGTAGGCAATGGAATAGGACCGCTGATGATAGCGCCTGTGGCCTTTACGGCCTTGACAATCTGCTCGGCAGACTTGTCAACGAGCTGATGGTCGTACGACTTCAGCTTGATACGGATTTTCTGACTCATGTCGTAAATCTGGTAAAATATTAATTTATAATTTTTAGAAAGGTGTGCCGCATAAGAGTCATTCGCTATGCGGCACTGTCCCTAATTACTTCTTCAGCTCTGCGAGCACAGCCTCTGCGATCGACTGTGACACAGGAGAGTGATGATCGTACTCCATTGAGCTGGTGGCACGGCCGGAAGTGATCGTACGCAGAGCGGTTACATAACCGAACATCTCTGCCAGAGGAACCATTGCCTTCACGATGCGGGCACCGCTGCGGGCCTCTTCCATACCCTGTACCATACCACGGCGCTTGTTCAAGTCACCGATCACATCACCCATGTTCTCCTCAGGTGTCACAACCTCTACCTTCATGATAGGCTCCATGAGCACGGGACCTGCCTTCGGGCATACGTTCTTGAAGGCTGCGTGAGCAGCGAGCTCGAATGAGATCTGGTCAGAGTCAACGGGGTGGAACGAACCGTCGACCAGGGTAACCTTCAGGCCTGTCATCGGGAAGCCACCGAGCACACCTGCCTTCAGGCAGTCCTCGAAGCCCTTCTGTACAGAGGGAATGAATTCCTTAGGAATGTTACCACCCTTCACCTCATTGATGAACTGCAGATCGCCCTCGGTGTAGTCCTCGTCCTTCGGGCCGATGTTCACGATGATGTCAGCGAACTTACCACGACCACCCGACTGCTTCTTGTACACCTCACGCCAACCGGTAACGGTCTTTGTGATAGCCTCCTTATAGTTCACCTGGGGCTTACCCTGGTTACACTCTACCTTGAACTCACGCTTCAGACGGTCGATGATGATATCGAGGTGAAGCTCACCCATACCGGAGATGATCGTCTGACCGCTCTGCTCGTCGGTACGTACGGTGAAGGTAGGATCCTCCTCAGCCAGCTTAGCCAGACCGTTGTCCAGCTTAGCGATGTCAGCCTGAGACTTCGGCTCTACGGCGATAGAGATCACCGTGTCAGGGAAGGTCATCGACTCGAGCACGATAGGATGGTTCTCATCGCAGAGAGTATCACCCGTACGGATATCCTTGAAACCTACACCTGCACCGATATCACCGGCGTCGATAGAGTCCATAGGAATCTCCTGCTTGGAGTTCATCTGGAACAGACGGCTGATACGCTCCTTCTTGCCTGAGCGGGGATTGTAAACGTAGCTTCCTGCAGTGACCTTTCCAGAATAAACACGGAAGAACACCAGACGGCCCATGAACGGATCGGTAGCGATCTTGAAGGCCAGAGCAGCTGTAGGCTCGCTCTCAGAAGGCTTACGGTCCTCCTCGGCGTCAGTGTCGGGGTTGGTACCCACGATATTGACTGTATCCAGAGGAGAGGGCAGGAATGCGCAAGTATAGTCAAGCAGCGGCTGCACACCCTTGTTCTTGTAAGAAGAACCCAGGAGCATAGGGCAGCACTCCATGGCGATCGTACCCTTGCGGATAGCAGCGATGATCTCCTCCTCAGTGATAGTAGAGGGATCCTCCAGATACTTCTCCATCAGAGCATCGTCGAAAGCAGAAGCGCCCTCAAGCAGCTTGTCACGCCACTCATCAGCCTGATCCTTCAGGTCATCGGGGATCTCGTCTACCTCATACTCAGCACCCATTGTCTCATCGTGCCACAGGATAGCCTTCATCTTGATGAGGTCTACCACACCCTTGAAGTTCTCCTCAGCACCGATAGGGATCTGAATAGCGATAGGATTAGCGCCCAGGATGTCCTTCATCTGCTGTACTGTCTCAAAGAAGTCAGCACCCGAACGGTCCATCTTGTTCACATATCCGATACGGGGCACATTATATTTGTCAGCCTGACGCCACACGGTCTCTGACTGGGGCTGTACGCCGTCGGCAGCAGAGTAAGTAGCGATGGCACCGTCGAGCACACGCAGCGAACGCTCTACCTCAGCGGTGAAGTCCACGTGTCCCGGAGTATCGATCAGGTTGATCTTGTACGTCTGACCATTGTAGTTCCAGTTACAGGTTGTTGCTGCAGAGGTGATGGTGATACCACGCTCCTGCTCCTGTACCATCCAGTCCATCGTGGCTGCACCGTCGTGCACCTCACCGATCTTGTGAGTCTTACCCGTGTAGAACAGGATACGCTCCGATGTGGTTGTCTTACCAGCATCGATGTGCGCCATAATACCAATGTTACGCGTCAGATGTAAATCGCGATTTGCCATTTTCTTATTATCTTAATAATGTGTTATCTGAATGTTTAGAATCTGAAGTGAGCGAAAGCACGGTTAGCCTCGGCCATACGGTGCATATCCTCCTTACGCTTGTAAGCGCCGCCCTGGTTGTTGTAGGCGTCCATGATCTCGGCAGCCAGCTTTTCAGCCATGCTCTTGCCGCTACGCTTACGTGCGAAGTTGATCATATTCTTCATCGAAACACTCTCCTTACGGTCGGGACGGATCTCAGTAGGAATCTGGAACGTAGCACCACCGATACGACGGCTCTTCACCTCCACCTGAGGGGTAACGTTGTCCAGGGCCTGCTTCCAGATCTCCAGGGGAGACTTCTCCTCTTTCTCTGTCTTACCCTTTACAATATCAAGTGCTTTGTAGAAAATCTCGTAAGAAACACTCTTCTTACCGTCGTACATCAGGTGATTAACGAATTTTGATACCTTCTGATCGTTGAAGACTGGATCGGGAAGAACCACTCTCTTCTTTGGTTTTGCTTTTCTCATTGTTTTGTTAAAAATAAAAGTCTGCGTGGGGCTGTCATGTTTGCTCTTCAACGCTCACTCCTGAGCATTTACTCAACCTTCTACGATATCCCAGCAAAACTCGTAAAAATAAAAAAGTTGAATTGAAAATCTGTTTTAGGTGGGGCACGAGCCCCACCCAAGACCTCGAGCCCTTGGCTTGGGAGCACACGCTCCTGGCCCTCGGCTCTCGGCGGAAATGTCTTAAATTACTTCTTTGCCTTAGGACGCTTAGCACCATACTTAGAACGACGCTGTGTGCGGTTGGCAACACCGGCAGTATCAAGCGTACCGCGAACGATGTGATAACGCACACCAGGGAGGTCCTTCACACGACCACCGCGAACGAGCACGATAGAGTGCTCCTGCAGGTTGTGTCCCTCTCCGGGGATGTAAGAGTTAACCTCCTTAGAGTTGGTCAAACGAACACGGGCAACTTTACGCATTGCCGAATTAGGCTTCTTAGGAGTCGTGGTGTAGACACGAACGCAAACACCGCGGCGCTGGGGACATCCGTCCAGAGCGGGCGACTTGCTCTTGTCAGCCAGGACACTTCTGCCTTTACGTACTAATTGTTGAATAGTAGGCATAATTGATTTTTTAATTATATTGTTATTTACTTATTTTCAATTCGTTACGGACTTTTTCCTGTCGTCCGCCTTTACATACGGGTATAATGCCCCGTTTCGGGTTGCAAAGGTACGGAGATTTCCCCGTTCCACCTAATTTTACCAGATAAATTATATAAGAAAATTGGTGTATTAGATTTATTTAACGGTTGTTATGCTGATTTAATAGGATGATGGCTACAACAGAAATATAGCTCGCAACCGGTATAATACTAAGAAAAAACCGCCTTTATCAAGGAGGGCAACAATATAATCCTTCACTCATCAACTGGCGTCCCTGCGACAAAAACGTAAACTCCTTTTCTGTCTGATCAATAAAAAGGCCGCAACAGAAGCTGTCGCGGCCGTTCTATGTCAAATCGCCAATACGGATCTTATGCCTTACCGGTTCCGAAAGGAGCGATCGTACGACCACCTTCGGGTGCCGGAGGAGTAGGGAGCTTGATCTCACCAAACTGCTTCTCATAGTTGGCAAGATTCTGCGACAGTGCTGCAAGGAGACGCTTAGCATGCTCGGGAGACATGATCACGCGCGAGAAGATCTGCGGTGGAGCGATGGGGAGCATATTCACAAAATCCAATACAAATTCACTTGAGCTGTGATTGATCATCACCAGATTGGCATATTCACCACGAGCCACCTCCGGCTTCAATTCGATCTTCACCTGTTGGGGCTGCTTGTTGTTTTCTTCCATTGTTTCTTCTTTTTAATAGGTTAATCTTAAATTGGTATAGTACAAAGGTAAGGAAAAAGCGGGAAGTAGCCAAGGAAAACACGTACAAAACTATTAAAATCTAATGACATCCGTCTTCTTCCTGCCCTTTTCCTGACCGAAGGCATCCCGTCCCTAATCCATCTGCGACAAAAAAAATGAGATCTTCATGTCTCCATTTCTTTACGGACCAAACAACAATAGCACTCCGGAAAGATAAGACAATACAAAAAAGCACCCCATCCGCTTTTCTGAATGCTACCTCATTCTACAATTCGACAGGAACTCATGCCTCGTCGAACTTTCATTTTTAATACACTCCGTAAAACTCCATCCTTATTTTACCTTACTTCACTCAATCTTCTATTTCAAATCATCAATTCCTGACATAAAACGAAAAATCGTTCCCGAGTTTGGATCCAAACTCGGGAACGATTCAATTTTCTATTTTGAAACAACTTTTATCTAAGTCGTCTTATTATAACGACCAAGTTTATTCTTTCACAAACTTCTTGCCGTTGCAGATATACAGTCCCTTACTCAGCTTAGAGGCATCAGTACCTACATAGCGTCCGTCGATACTATAGATGCGATTACTAAACAGACCTGTGGCCTTATTCTCAAAAGTCACCATATTCTTAATGCCGGTAGACACCTCACCTGTCACCTTCACCTCATCGAGGAAGAATGAGCCCTCAGAGGTGAATGTAATACTAACTGGACCATGACCTGTAATATCAGTAGTCAGTGACACAAACTTACCAAGTGAGAGATTGGCCCTATTTCCACCCAACGTTGCGTCGCCATTTGCAGAGATCGTAATTGTCGGATTGCTCACTGAGCCTGTGAGCGGTGCGGCATTGAAAGTGAGAGTTCCCGTTCCGTTCATCGTAAACTCAGGTGTCGTTGCTTCTCCAGCAAATAAGGCACACTTGCTGGCTCCGCCACCCTCACCGGTCCATCCGGTATTGTCTGTGTTCAGAGCTCCCTTACCCAACGGCTTCGTTCCCATCGAAATGAAACTACCATCATTACCGCCCTGACCAGCACAATTGTCAAATGACTCATAGAAGAGCGGTGTCGTATCAAGCACAGAGAAGCTGAAACTCATCGTACCGTCTGCATTCTGGGTGATGTTAGTGATCGGTTTATTCATAAAATAACTTCCATCGACATTCTTCGTATACACCTCGGCTGCCGGTACTGTAGTATTCGTCAAGCTGTTGTTACCATTATAAGGATAAGCATCTCCGCCTATTCGTGTAGTAGAAGTATAGAAGTTGTTATCAGCTGGTATCGGTGTACATCTTTGATGGTCCGGATCTGTATTAGGACCATTGTTGTCCCATGCAGACTGCTTATAGTCTACGTGCGTAATGAGCAATCCCTTTCCGGGCAGTCCGGCATCCCAACGACCATCCTGCTGACGGTTATCGAGAATATAATACTCATCGGAATTTGCATCGTTGCGAATGATATACGACTCGCCTCCATTCTCGATACTCTTCATCGCACTAACATCTGTCGGCTCGGTCAATTCTACCGGTTGTTTCCATCCTATCCACATACGTTCGGCTCCGGTATAGCAGGCGGGACGGAAGCCATTGCCATTATAGCTTCCCTGATCCATCAGATCCCAGGCGTTCATACCATAACCTCCGGAATAGTCCACATCATAGAGATCGGCAAGACCCAGACAGTGAGAAAACTCATGGCAGATAGTTCCTAAACCGTCTATCTTGGTTTCCGTAACAACATAGTTATTGCCTTCATAATGTCCGGAAACGGGCTGCAACTCACAGCTGCACGCATAGTTATACACACGCACATTATCAAAATAGAGATAATCGGTTCCCATTGCGTTAACCACTGCTGACTTATGTGGCCATATCGTATTCTCGTCACCGCCATTAGCCTGTCCTAGACCGGCATAGATAAAGAATACCTGCTCCACCTGTCCGTCTCCATTCCAATCGTACTTGCTGAAATCTATATCCGGATCCACAGCATTGAGCGCATAGCGCCACATCTCGGCAGCCTTAGCATCCTGGCGGGGGCTATCACCACCATAATATTCATAATTCTCAGGCATCATTACCGGACCGGCCACATCGAATGTGAGATTGAACTTGCCCTCACTCTGATCATTAAAATAATCATTTACAGAACCGACAAATCCTGCTGGGTCGGTGAAATTTTTCTCATTGAGAATCCGATTATAATAATCCACATTTCCGGCGGTGAACTGCTTATTAGGGAATTCTATAAGTATCACCAGACCCCTCTTATCACCTTCGTAAGCCGAATTCGCACGTGCGGCACCATTGGCTGCCGGTGCATTCTGCACGGCTGTTTCCGGCATCTTCGGCTGACGCAACATTTTGGCCCGCTCTTTCAACTTCGTCATATCCGCAAGCTCAAACTGCGACGAAGAACCATTTTTCACGAAGCGACGGCCGTCTTCTGCCTGCCAGAAATTCATGTACTCATCACCGCGAAGCTCGACTCTGACTTGTGAGCCATCAGACAATGTGATAGTTCTCCACTGTCCCCGTTTTGCCGGAATGGCCATGGCTGATGTCACCAACAGGAACAACGCTGATACTATAAATGTTTTTTTCATAAAAATAGGTTTTTATAGTAAAATAGGATGAAGCCGCGGCCTTTCTGCGACCGTAACCCCATCCTACTTTTCTGATTAATATCCGTTTACTTAAAACTTGATCATATTCTTAGAAAATCTGCCCTTCGATAAGAAGATCGCAGGTTTCTTCACTTTCTTCACTTTGGCCTTACGAACACTACCGTATTTCACAGAATACGTCTTACGCTTTGCAGCAGCCTTAGCCTTCATTGCCTTAGCCTTGGCCGGGGCACTTACAGCGTCTGGCAATACCAATACCGTGGTAGCCTCTTTATCATTGACAACTCCAGCCTTACCCTGTGAATAATAGCTTGTAAATGAATAAAGCAACTCTCCTGCCGGGAAAGTAATAGTACCATTCTTAAGCGTTCCATTAATATAACCGGCATCCTTCAGCATGTCGAAAGTCTCATCACCATACTGTGGAAGAGCGTAGTCATAGTTGAGTCCTCCGATTGTTGCAATAAGAAGAGCATCATCACCGTCATAGAATCCGAGAGGCTGACCTGTAATCATCACGTGATCAGGATCGTGAGCATCAATGGTGATATTATACTTCTTGCTGTCATCATAGCCGAAGTCACCCTCATAGCCATAGACATCAGGAGCATACGGAGTCATCACACGGTAAACACCGGGAGTCTTGGTATTTTCCTGCACTTCTACCGGATAGGTTACAGGAGGAGCGACATTACCCTGCTGATCCTCCAGATTCAAGCAAAATACATGATCAGTATAAAGTCCTGTACCCAACGACTTCCACTCACTCGGCTCCAAAGAGAAAGTGAACGAAGCTGCAGAATAGTTCTGGAGCTCACCATCAGCATAACCCAGTGCCACCATGGTGCAATCACCACTATAGCTGCAAGGTATACGAACCTCACCGCTAGCTGTCACAGTAGTTGTCTCCACCTGGCCGCTGAGCACCTGCGTAACAGCTGCATCTGCATCAGTACCTTCAACGACAGCAACCTTGGCCTCGTCAATATCTGCACCAAGCGTTACATTACCCATAGCATAGCTTTCACCATCAGCACTTGAGAACGCACCGAGATAAGTCAGATCAACAGAATAATCCTTAGGAGAATATCCCGGGAAAGTGATCACGATACCACCGTCCTGACTAGCCATGGAAGTTCCCTGCATTGTCTCCGGAACGATATAGTAAGGAGCTAACTGAATCTGACCGGGCTTACCATCAGCCTGCCAGCCCAATACACGGTTGTGTGTCACATCACCACCCTGCAGTAATGCAGGATGCCAGATATAGGTAGGATATCCCAACTTAAAGAAATCAAAACCGATACAAGCCTCATCGAAATACACCATTCCGTCCTCTGCTGCTGTTGCACCGGTACCACAAGGATATTCTTCACCGGCATTCAGCACATATACCTGCAAATACTCAGGATACTGATCAGGATAAGTCGTATAGCCTCCATCTGAACCCATGAATTCCGCAATCTCATCATACGGATGCATGATGCGGAACTCATTAGGTCTGAGTTTGCTCTGCATGATCTCCACCTCTGCATAACCGCTTACAAGATTGTTATCCTCGAACTTTCCCTTACCGAGTGACACATACGGTGAAGGCATACCTGCCTGGAACGTATAAGTAGAATTTCCATAAGGAGTTGTATAGTTGGCATCAGCTATTGCAATAGATACAGTATTGAATTTTTCAAACTCCAACTTTGACGGATCGTAACCTACCTTGAAATCTACCTTCGATGCCCCCTCTGCAAAAGTCACGGAAGCAGGAATCGAATAGATCTTACTACTGTCAGAAAGCGTAAGGTTTACCGCCAACTCATCGTCTGTCACCACACGGTTCAGACTAATTGTGAAGCTCGTGCTGTCACTGCTCAGATTCTGTACTGTGGGTAACACATTACTGAAATACACCTGCTCGCCCTCAACCTTTGCGGCAGAATACTCATATTCTTCAGTACATGACCCTAAGGCAAGGGTCAGTACTGAGAAGAGTAACACTGAGCAATATTGAAATATCTTATTCATTGTTGCTTATTTTTTTATTATTCTACATCTACTACAGTGTACTTATTTGAAGGATCAGGGTTGTTATATCCATCAAGTGCCGTATTGTTCTGTGTCTCATTACGAGAGATAACAATATTCATCCAAGCCGGACGTCCATTGGTGTTGAAACGAGACAGAGGATCAAACACCGTTCCCTTATAAGCACGTGTTACAGAATAGTTAAGACGCTTGATATCAAAGAATGTCTGACCTTCGCCCCAAAGTTCTACACGCTTCTGGAAAACAATCTCCTCAATGACATCATCTTGAGATGACGCCTTGCAAGTATAGCTCGGATCACGATACTGCTTCATAAAGCTCTCCAGAAGCTGTTTTCCACGCGCTGCATCCTGATGGGCAGCAGCCTCTGCCTGGATGAAATACATCTCCTCTACACGCATTACAGGTACAGATACTGCAGCACCAGTCGTATAGGTATCAGCATTTCCCTCGTTGGGACGGAACTTCAAAGACGCATATCCAGGAAGAGTACCTTCCTCTCCTGCAATATAGATATTCTGTCCATCGAGTGCACTACCCTTTGGAGCTACCCATTCTTTCTTACGGAAGTCTGTATTACTAATACGGTTGTACATATTCACGTCAATATAATTATACATGCTTGTGTTTGAGCCTGTATAACCGAAAGATGTTTGGTTGCTGAGCCAAGAAGTCCAGTTGACAATACCTGTCTGTACGGTACTGCTCTCAGAATTCTGGGTACCTCCCCACATCCATTTCGATATGTCATTGAATCCCGTAGTAGTATTCAGACACTCGTCCTCTGTCATAGGTGCGACTGTAGAGTTATCAATTGCCAGTTTGGCATATTTTTCAGCGTTGGCATAATCCTCTACCCACATATAGAGACGTGCCTTCAGACCATAGACACAAGCCAAATCAGGCAATGTCTTACCATTGGTACTGGGGATGCCTACTATATATTTTTCTGCCTTGTCAAGATCACCAAGAATGAACTGGAACATCGAATCACGTGATACACGCGGATTGTTGCGGGCTGCGGACTCGCTCATCCCTGCCTCAACGATAGGAACAGTAAGATGAGTTACATCGTGTCCATCAGTATTCTTTCCATCGGGGAATATCTCATTCGGGAGGAATTCGATCATACGTGCCAAATCTATATAGCTTAATGCACGGAACGCATAACCCGCACCGAGATATCCCAACTGACTTGTCGTAGCCGTCTCAGGATTTACTGCGCTGATCACATTGTTTGCAGACAAAATGACGCCATAGTAGTAACTCCAAATATAACCGGCAAAGATATAATCCTCACCCATGTTCTGATTACGGGCAAATGAATCAAAATGGGAAGAATAGTTACCAACAAGTGCCAGATCACCGGTCATCAGGTCTCGCTGATACATCATTGAGCCGTAACCGAAGCAACCATGCCAGTTGTTATTGTCAAGAAGACTGCTATTAACACTATTAAATTTAGCCGGCATAGCCTGCACCAGTCCTTCGAGGGCTGAGGTAGAGCTACCAATCTGTTCCTCTGTAGCTACCTTAGTCACCTCGATATCGTCCATACATCCTGTGAGCGTTGTGCCGGCCAAAGCAACGGCCAACACTCCGGACATAAGTTTTATATTGAATCTTTTCATAACGTTTTTTCAATTTATATGAATTAGAATGTCACTGTTAAGCCACCAGAAATGGTGCGTACAGAAGAATAGTGGTCGGCTGACGCAGAACCGGTGATGGACTGACGAGGATCAAGTCCCTGACGTTTTGACCACGTCCACAGATTGTCACCTACTACATAGAAGCGAAGACCCTGCAGGCCGATCTTTGAAGTCCATGACTTAGGCAGAGTATAACCAATGGTAACATTCTGCAACGACAGGTAAGATGCGCTTGTAAGGAAGCGATCCGATGAAGAAGCCATATTCACATCATTGAACTGCATACGAGGAATATTGCTTCCTGTATTATTCAGGCTCCATGCGTTGAGCATGTCAACATGAATACCATATCCCTGTGTGAGATTCATCAGACCGGCATACGTGGAATCATACACCAAACCACCAAGCTGATATGTGAAATCAACTGAGAAGTCGAAGCCCTTCCAGCTCAAGCTGGTACCGAAACCACCATATACATCGGGCAGTGCATCACCACAAAGATACTGGTCTGCCTCAGAATAAACGGTGGTCGTCTCACGTCCGGTAACAATGGGATGACCCTTGGCATCAAGAACCTGATTGCCGTTTTCATCCACCTTGTATACATTACGATAATACTGTGCCTTACCGTTGTCAGGATCATTCGGATTTTCCTCATTGTAATACACTCCTGCGTACTTGGGCAGGTAGAATGTATAAATAGAAACACCCTCACCATAGAAGTTCGTTCCAGAAGCAAAGCCTTCTACGCCATCTACATAATTCAACTTACGCTCAGGAGCCAGTTTGGTCACCTCGTTGTGGTTAGTTGTGAAGTTAGCGTACAATGACCAGGTGAGATCTTTTGTACGGATAACATCACCGCTCAGGTTCACCTCAACACCACGGTTGATCACATTACCAATATTGGTATAGTAGCCTGTCCATCCGAACGATGTAGGCAAGGGGAGCCATGAGAGCATATCGATAGTCTTATTGAAGTAGAACTCAGCACTACCTGACAGACGACCATTGAAGAGACTGAAGTCTACGCCTGCGTTGAACTTACCATTTTTCTCCCAAGTGATGTTCTCGTTACCCAGCGAAGCAGGTACAAGCGAAATCTCATCATTTGAGTTTGTAACACTATAATAAGTAGTATACAGGCAGTCCGTAATTTGGTCATTACCATTCTCACCATAAGAAGCCTTGAGCTTCAACTCATCCACCCAAGGTGCATGGAACCAGCTCTCCTTGTTGATCAGCCAACCGCCACCAACAGACCAGAAGTTACCCCAGCGATGATCAGGATGGAAACGTGACGAAGCCTGGCGCAGATATGATCCGGAGAAGAAATACTTCTCTGAATAGTTGTACTGTGCACGGCTAAGCCATGACTCTGTATTATAATCAGAGGTATAAGAGGTACCTCCCTGAGGAATAATAGCGCCGGCAAGCTCGTGATTCTCGAAAGAGAACACCTTACTCATAGAGTTAGTGAGCCAGTAGCCACGCGAGCGATAATACTCGTGACCAACCATCACCTCAACATCATGCTTACCATAAGTCTGATGCCAATTGATACGCTGCTGGTAGTTAAAAGACCATGTTCTGTCATGCTCCTTTGAAATTGTACCTCCATTGTTTGCATACTGTCCGAACCAAGGGTTCACAGCGTTCGTATAGCGGAACTCATTCAAATAGACATTATTGATAGATGTAAACTTGAAACCATAAGGCAAACGCACCTCTGCGGTACCAGTAGCGTTAAGCACATTTCCTTCTGTGTTATTTTCGTTTACAAGGTTGTCCGACAAGGGGTTACCACCATTCATATAAGGACGTACCAATCCATTCACCTTACCATCACCATAATCGTAAGAATTGATTTTTGCATCCTCATTATATATAATATTTCCTGCAGCATCACGCAGATAGATAGGATAGATAGGAGCTATATATGTGGTCGAGAACACATTACCCACACTTGCTCCATCTCCATCATTGCCAAGATAATTACGGTTGTAGTGAGCATAGCTCATGTTTCCACCGAGCTTCAACCATGATTTTGCCTGATAGTCGGCATTCAAGCGGGCTGTAAGGCGCTTGTAGTCCGAAGCCACAGTAATACCATCATTAGACAGATAGTTCACTGATGCGTAAAAATTGCTCTTATCAGTTGATCCGGAAGCAGAGAATGTGTATTCCTGACGCAGGCTATTATTATAGGTAGCGTCCTGCCAATTGTCAGGAGTGAGGAAATAAGTAGTCCCGTTGTTTGTAACGTAGCTACCCAGCGTTGCGTTGGGATTCAGTTTACCATTCTGACCGATAAGCATCTGACCATCAGGTACAGTATAGACATTGTAACCCAAGCCATAAGAAAGCTGTGCCTGACCGGCCTCAATCAGATGATTGTTAGCCCATTGCCAAGCCTGAGTACTATCAAAGCCAAAAGAATTCTGTGCATAGTTATAAAGACCATTATACCATGCCTCATAATAACCGGCCGTCGTATTGATCGTCTTATAGAATGGAGTAGCCCTTGAGTTGGAGCCCCACTTAGCATCAAAAGTAATGGTAGCATCCTTACCCTTCTTTGCAGACTTGGTAGTGATCAAGATGACACCATTACCACCTCGTGCACCATAGAGGGCTGTTGAAGCAGCATCCTTCAACACTGTCATGCTCTCAACATCAATAGGGTTAATATCGTTAAGGCTTCCATCATAGGGTGAACCGTCGACTACGATCAAAGGGTCTTTACCGGCCTCAATAGAGTTAACGCCACGGATACGAATTGTAGGCGTAGAACCGGGAGCACCGGAAGCTGTATAGATCTGTACACCAGATGCCTTACCTTTAAGAGCGTCAACAGGGTTAGTTACCTGTACTTTACCAATCTCATCAGAGCCAACCACTGCTGCAGAACCGGTAAAGGCTGACTTCTTTTCAGTACCATACGCAACGACCATCACCTCATCAAGAGAATGATCGCCGTTCTCGAGACGGATGTTCAGGGTATTACCTTTTACGGCCACTCGTTTCGTCTCCATTCCGATGTAGGAAATCTCAAGCTCTGCGCCCTTAGCCACATTGAGCTGAAAATTACCATCGGCATCAGTTACAGTACCCGTATTCGTGCCGAGCACCTTGATCGACGCACCGATCACCGGCTCGCCGTCCTCAGCAGAAACTACGGTACCAGTCACACGTGTCTGTGCTAATGCCATTCCCAACGACAGGAACAGGCACGCAATAAACGTAACTAGTCTTTTTTCCATAAATCTAAATCCTATGTTTTTATTAAATGTATAAATCATCGACGTAGCGAATGTAACGTAAAGAGAACTAAAACCTGAAACAGTTGAATCTTTGTGTAACCATTCTGATCAAATGATAAAATCTCTTACCCTTAACTATCTGTTTTGTATGTATAGCCCTACTTTGCTTAAACTTCGTAGCTTAACAAGGTGCAAAATTAGGAATAATTATTAAACTAAGCAAATTTTAAGCCAAAAAATACGCATTTCCAACGTTAAAAAACAGATTCCCGTAGGAAAGAGGCTTTTCCTGCCCTATTTTGTCACAAAATCAGCCTATTTCGTAGCATTATGCACATAACAAATGTTATATCGCCCCATCATGCCCTCTTTCCGACCTATCCATACTTGTTTTCATACAAGTCACCTTCTTCCTAATACCTCTCTTTCTTCACCGACCGACTTTTCCATGTACATTCCTTTTTCTGGCCTCCTTCATAAAACAAGGAAGCCGTCCGATGCTTCCCATCAGACGGCTTCCCGGAAAATGATTACTGATTGTCTGCGTCCCTCGGGGACCGGCCGGCTTATTTGCAATAGAGAGACACGAGCGTCTCATACTTCTCCTGCTTGCCGCTGGTCTGCTTGGGCTCTCCGACCTTCTTTGCATAGTCGACAATCTGCTCCAGTGAGAGCTTACCCTCCTCGAAGGCCTTGCCTTCACCGGCATCGAAGCTGGCATAGCGCTCTTTCACCATTGCGGGGATCTCGCTGTGCTCGATGATGTCGGCCGCATTGAGCAGTGCACGTGCCATAGCGTCCATACCGCTGATGTGTGCGATGAAGATATCCTCAGGATCGGTAGAGTTGCGGCGCAGCTTAGCGTCAAAGTTCGAGCCGCCCTCATGGAGACCACCGTTGCGGATGATCTGCATCATGGCCTGAGTGAGATCATAGTTGTCGATGGGGAACTGGTCGGTATCCCATCCGTTCTGATAGTCGCCACGGTTGGCATCGATCGAACCGAGCATGCCATTGTCGACAGCGCAGGCGAGCTCATGCTCGAAGGTGTGACCTGCCAGTGTGGCGTGGTTCACCTCGATGTTCACCTTGAAGTCCTTGTCCAGTCCGTGCGCACGGAGGAATCCGATCACGGTCTCCACATCTACGTCATACTGATGCTTGGTAGGCTCCATTGGCTTCGGCTCAATGAGGAAGGTTCCCTTGAAGCCTTTGGCGCGTGCATAGTCGCGGGCAGCAGCCAGCATGGTTGCCATGTGCTCTTTCTCACGTTTCATGTCGGTGTTGAGCAGGCTCATGTAGCCTTCACGGCCACCCCAAAACACGTAGTCCTGACCGCCGAGCTTGATGGTGGCGTCGATGGCGTTCTTGATCTGCACGCAGGCACGGGCCACTACATCGAAGTCAGGGTTAGTGGATGCACCGTTCATATAGCGTTTGTTACCGAAGACATTGGCTGTACCCCAGAGCAAATGGATGTCAGGATGCTCAGCCAGCTTCTCTTTCAGATAGTCGGTGATCTGCTGCATGCGCTCCTCATACTCCTCGATGGTGTCACCCTCCTCAATAAGGTCTACATCGTGGAAGCAGAAGAAATTAATGCCCAGCTTCTCCATGATCTCGAAACCGGCGTCGGCCTTGTCCTTGGCACGCTGCAGGGCCGTGTCGGCCTTGTCCCACTCGTAGGAACGGGTCTGACCACCAAACTGGTCACCGGAAGCCTGACCCAGCGTGTGCCACCATGCCATGGCGAAGCGCAGCCAGTCTTTCATCGTCTTACCCATCACTACACGCTCAGGATCGTAATAGTGGAATGCCAATACGTTTTTGCTTTCAGGACCCTCGAAGGGGATCTTACCGATTTGTGGGAAATATTCCTTTGCCATAATTGATTTGTTTATTGATTAGTTAATACTGTTTTTCTTTATTGCTATATATATAATAAGGTATATATATTAAAATAGGTATAGAAGCCGTCCGCCTTACCTGTCCACCTGACGGAGCCGTTCTTTCCAAAGCTCATAGGCTTCAAGGTACTGGCTGCGGTGCTGCTCATCGGGCTCTATCTCCGCCACCTTCTCCAGTGTGGCGAAAGCCTCATCGTGATCGCGGTAGATACCGGCACCCATACCGGCGCCCTTGGCTGCTCCCACGCTGCCGTCGGTCTCATACAGTCCGATCGTCGCGCCGCTGGTCGTTGCGAGCGTGTCGCGGAAGAGCGGACTTAGGAACATGTTTGCCCGGCCGGCATGTATCTGATGGATATCCATGCCCATGTCGCGCATCACCTCCATGCCGTAGCAGAACGAGAAGACAATGCCTTCCTGTGCGGCCCGCACAATGTGGGCCCTTGTATGACGGTTGAAGTTCAGCCCGTGGATGGAACAGCCCGTCTCGTGATTCTCCAGCACTCGCTCGGCACCATTGCCGAAAGGTATCACGCTGACGCCTTCCGATCCGACAGGCACGGAAGCGGCGAAATCGTTCATCTCGCTGTAACCCATTCCCTCAGGTACGACATTGCGGCGTATCCACGCATTGAGAATTCCCGTACCATTGATACACAGCAGTACGCCGAGACGTTCCTGCTCTGGAGTATAGTTCACATGTGCGAAAGTGTTGACACGGCTCTTGGGATCATAGCCTACCTTTCCGAGCACGCCATATACCACACCACTCGTTCCTGCCGTCGATGCGATCTCTCCGGGGTTAAACACATTGAGCGACACGGCGTTGTTGGGCTGGTCGCCGGCACGATAGCTGATGGGCGTGCCTTCCTTCAGGCCGGTCTCCGCTGCTGCGGCAGCACTCACCGTGCTCTGCACTGCAAAAGTGGGTACAGTGTCGGCCAACAGATCCTCGGAGAATCCGAAATAGTCGAGAAGGAACTTGGCAGGTTTCTTCTCCCGGAAATCCCAGAAGATGCCCTCCGACAATCCCTCCACCGTGGTGTTGATCTCACCGCTGAGCTTCATGGCAAGATAGTCGCCGGGAAGCAGGATCTTATATACCTTATTATATATGGCAGGCTCATTCTCTTTCACCCACGCCAGTTTGGCGGCAGTGAAGTTACCGGGCTGGTTGAGCAGATGCTGCAGGCAACGCTCCTCGCCCAAAGCTTTGAGAGCCTTCTCGCCATAAGGCACAGCACGCGAGTCGCACCAGATGATGGACGGCCGCAGCACGTTCTGTTCCTTATCTACACACACCAGGCCGTGCATCTGATAACTGATGCCGATAGCACGGATGTCCTCGCCTTTACAGCCGGTCTGCTGCATCACATCCTTGAGGGCCTGCTTGGCGTTGTCCCACCACATAGCGGGGTCTTGCTCGGCCCATCCGCTTTTCACGCTGATGATGGGAGCCTCATGATCGGGATAGAATGCCGAAGCGGCTGCCCGTCCATTGTCAATATCTACCAGGGATGCTTTCACGGAGCTGCTGCCCACGTCAAAGCCTAAAAGGTACTGATGATTCATATCTGTTTTAGTGATTACTGCTTGCAAAGATAGAAAAAAAACAGAGACCGCACAATAAAAAAAGACGTAATGTTACATAAGAAGTACTATACGTAACATAATAGGGGTATACCCTCCATTCTGACAGGCCGTTCTTTCACAGATACCGCCCCCGCACCGATAGAAAGCATTTGCTCTACGATCGGTACGGGGGCGGCCAAGCCATCTGTTTCTTTGAAAAATGGTCTGTGGACACATGCCGTCAGAGGTGCATCCGCACGAAAGTCTTTATTTCACCACCCATGCGCTGACAGCGCTCTGTTGTCCGCCGTTAGTGATGAAACGGGCCTTAAAAGTGCCCTCCGACATCTTTACCGGTCCATTGTAGACAGGAGAAGCGGCAGTAGGCTCACTGCCGTCGACCGTATAGTGGATCTTACCCTGAGTCATCGGCATGGCAGCCTCCACGGCTCCGCCGGCGTAGCGCAGGCCGGGTGCCGTCACATGAATGTTCACCCGCGATGCGAGAGCGGGCAGTTCCATCTTGTCGATCTTGGCATACCACAGGTTGAGGGCATCGGCATAGGCTTTCCCGGCTTCCTCACCCTGCACGGCCTCCCAGGAAGGATGGGCATTCCATCCTCGCTCCAGCACACCGAGAGCCTTGGGGAAGAGCTGATACTCCATCCATTGCGGACCACGGATGGTCTCTGCCCAGAGCTGTCCCTGCACACCAACGATGTTACGCCGTCCCTCAGCTGTCAGACTGACAGCACCTTCGGGAGTAGTCTTCCAAGAATAGGCAGCCGTACCGGCTACGTTGTCGTGCTGGGAACGATAAGGATCATAGGGCAGCAAGTTGAAAGGAGTAGCCTCATCCACATAGCCTCCCCAAATAAGCCCCGGCTCATCGGGATTGGCCGAGTAGGCCAGGTCGCAATAAGTGTTGCTCACATTGCTGACGATCATCGGCACACCCTGATTGGCCAGGTTGAAAAGCAGGTCGGCAGCGTTCCATTCGGCAACCGCGTTCCAACAGTTCACGCCGAAGGCACGCGACCGGTTGTAGGCGGTGTTCAGATGGGGATGGTTAGAGAACATCTCCTGCCATCCGGCAAACTTCACGCCCAGACTGTCGTCCATCATCTTGATCAGGTTGGAATAGAACCATGAAGAGAGCTCTTCCGTTGTCGTGAAACCCAGTTCCCGCATCTTGGCATGACAGGCCGGCGACTTCTTCCAGCTGCCGGGTGCCACCTCATCACCGCCGAGATGGATCACGGGCAGAGGCACTCCGGCTTCGCGGTGCATCGCTACCACTTCCTTAAGCACATGCCTCAGAAAATGTTGCGTCGACGGCAGCGCGATGTTCATCACATTATTCCGATAGCCCTGGGCCGATCCTGCCTCATAGTCGCTCGAGTCGGCAAAGTCGGTGAGCAGATATTCCATTGCTTTCTGCGGATCGGTATCCTTATATTTATGGTAGCGGGCCTCCATCGACTTCACGGCAGCGCGGGAGTGTCCGGGACATTCTATCTCGGGAATGATCTGTACATGGCGGGCCTGTGCATATTTTATCAGTTCGATGTATTCGGCACGCGAGATAAAACCATTGCCTACCGTGGTGGCCTTCGGATCAAAATTACCGTCATATCCCGGATACAGGCAGTCGCGCTCATCCGTCGTATAGCCACGGCGGCTGCCCACCTCAGTCAACTCAGGTATGCCCGGAATCTCGAGACGCCAGCCCTCATCATCGACGAGATGAAGATGAAGGTAATCGAGCTTATACTCTGTCAATACATCAACGAGCTTCTTAAGCTCTTTCTGCGGTGTGAAGTTACGGCCTACGTCCAGCATCATCGATCGGAAAGCAAAGTCGGGCTGGTCCTTGATCTCCATGCAAGCCAGTGACGCACGGTTGACAGGATTGCGCAGGAGGGCCAGCAGTGTCATGGCACCGTCCCATACAGCATGGGGCGTACGGCCCTTGATCGTGATCGCCTTTTTGCCGACCGTCAGCTCATAGTATTCATCGGCCGGCGACGGCAGTCCATTATAGGTAATTGTTCCGGCCGTCTCCATGCCCTTCAGCTGATTGTCCACGCTGAGAACGATGCGCACGCCCTTATCGTTATAACTCAACCGGGCTTCCTTCTCCAGTTTTTCCTTGAGCAGCCGGCCCTCCTGGGCTACCGCCTCGTCTGCTTCCATCCGGAAGCCCTTGTCAAGCATGCACGTACCGCTGAGCATACGCGCCTGCTTCACGGCAGGAAGGACATCTGTCGGACTGAGCGCCTTGTCGGTGACACCGGAAAATCTCTGCCACTTATACTCCACCCCACGCTGATACTCACTGTCGGCAAAGGGAGCATAGGTACAGGGTACAGCTGCCGGCTTCCCGTCGCTGCCGACAAAGAACCAGCCTTCGGGCTGCTGGGAAGTCTTGTACATCTTAAAACCGAAAGAGGCGTCAAAGACGAGCGAGTCGCCCGGCTGCAGATCGGTCCAGGCCTCGGTGGGAGCCATGGCAAAGAAGTTGGCATTGACCGGCCAGATCTTCACAGCCGTCGTTCCCACATTCTGTACTGCCTGCGGGAGTTGCGAGAAATAGATTGTCCAATCGTTTTTCAAAGGCTGGCCGGAGGTGTTCTTCAACACGAAACGGCTCTGATAGCCGTCCTTGCCTTGCACCATCTTCTGATAGTGCATCGCCACCTGGGCTGCCATCGGAAGGGAAAAGCCGAGACAGAGCGACAAAGTGACGCAGCATTTCATCATTTTCTTATTCATCAATATTTATGCAATTAGATAGGTTTCCTTTTTCATATAAGGGTTGGAAGGTTCTGACTAGCAAACAGCACCACACGGAAAAATCCGGCAATAAGACAACAGCAATCGCTCATTACCTTTTGAAAAGACCGGCACTGTAGCAGCTTATCGTTGATAATAACGATAGAAAAGAGCTGATATTGCACAAGACAAATACAAATATCAGGATTCTCACACCTGCCTCTACTTTTCTCTTTTAAGTCCAAACTCATCATTAGAGATCTGAAAAATCGTGTTATTGCCAGGCTGTTCGTCTTCCGGCATTATCAAAGACGTGGCAGGCTATATCAGAATAAAAAGGCAGACACACATAGGGGAGCTAATAGTTACCGCTTCTTAGAATATACATTTTAACTATAATCAACAAATTACATAATATAATATAAAAAAACAACGAGTACAATTATAATATAATATTATATTCACTATATTTGTATATAATTATTAATTAAGCACAGAATTATGAAACACATTTTATTATCACTGTTTTTGGCCAATTCGTTATTAAGCATACCCGTATCTGCAAATGTCACAAGCACTCCACTGGAATATAAATAGTTCATCATTACAGATTGTGGAACTATACATGAGATAGACGCTGACGCTTCTCCTGAAGAAGCTCTTAAAGCTTTGGATTATTGGACCTCTGTAGACTGCCAGTAATATTTTAATTAACAGCATCGGCTAACGCCGGTGCTTTTTCTAATTCATTTCCATGCATAAGGTCTTACTCTTAATATTTACTTTGTTCTGCACACCGCTCTATGCCGAAGAGCCGGACACCATTCTGATGAGCATTCATTACATTGCCAATTTCAAGACTTATAATGAAGACAACTCGCTGTGCTCGGAAGAGAAGGTTCTGGATATAGCCCGGTATCATTCGAACTTTTACGGGCGGTGGCAGCGACGGCGTGAGGAGATAACAGACAGTATCAGCAAGATAGGTGGCAGTGTGTCCGACTTGATGAATTTGATATACGACTACCCAAGACCGAGGCAGTTGTACAGCATATATGACAACTACCCCCTCCGCGGCAAACGCACCGTCACAGACCAAGAATATGAGAAATTCAAGTATGAGGAGGATATTACCCCCATAAGATGGAACCTACTCCAAAAAGACACCATGATACTGAATACGCCGTGCCAGTTCGCCACTTGCAGTTATGGAGGGCGTATGTGGACAGCGTGCTTCGCTCCATCCATACCGATCCAGGAGGGTCCTTGGAAGCTGAAAGGATTACCGGGGCTGATACTGTACGCATACGACGCCAGCGGTATCTTCTCATTCGAATGTATAGAGATGCGCAACGCACATAAAGCCTATGTCGCCCCTTCGTTGGACAAATACCTGCCCTGCACCCGTGAGGAGCTGAATAAGCTGAAGACGGAAAGTGCCGCTAATCCTCAAGAATATGTTAAACGCTTTGGAATTGTCAATCATGGTTATGGAAGTGACGGAAAGCCATTGGTATACCCCAAAAGGACACCTGCTCTCATTGAGAATTAATTTGCTCTTGTTGCTGATACTCTTTCTCCCTACAGGAACCGCAGCTCAGGAAGTATCAGGAAGGGTGTACGGCAAAAGCCATTCTCCGTTAGAGTCTGTCAATGTGCTGTGCCTGAATGCAAAGGGTAAGATCTTATCCTATAGTGTAACAGATTCATTAGGGCAGTTTAACATTGAATTAAAAGATTCCGCAGACAATATCAAGGTAAGTGCGTTGGGTTATGCGACTCGTGTGATACCCGTAGGCGAGATGCATGGCGGCATGAAGATTATTCTGAAAGAAGATGTGTACACCTTAAAAGAGGTGAAGGTTACCTCCAATCGCATACAGTCCTCCGGTGACACGCTCACGTATTCCGTCTCCGGTTTCAAGCAACGGCAAGACCGGAGCATCGCTGACGTGATAGCGAAGATGCCGGGACTGGAAGTCGGTAATGACGGTTCTGTGAAATTTCAGGGAAAGGCCATCAGTAAATTCTATGTGGAGGGACTCGACTTGCTCGGGAGCCAGTATGGCATGGGCAACAAGAATATCTCTGCCGACAAGATCGCCTCCGTACAAGTGCTGCAGAATCATCAGCCTGTGAAATCACTTAAAGGCGTGCAGTTCAGCGACCAGGCCGCCCTTAATCTTGTCTTGAGAGATGACGTGAACGATATGTGGAGCAGTACGGTAGATGCGGGATTGGGATATGGAGACGGCCTGCTGTATGACAATAGGATCATGGCCTTGCGTTTCCGCAAGAACTTCCAGACTTTGTTGCTGTATAAGAACAATAACACCGGCAAGGATATCAGCTGTGAAATCCGCGATCTGGTATCACAGGAGAACGAGTCCGGCAAGCCATCATCATTGCTGAGAATGGCAAGCCAGTCCATTCCCAATATAGACAGAGAGCGCTATACACTTAATGACAGTCACATGGCTGCCGGTAATTTATTGTTCAAGCTCGGCACAGATTCTGAGTTGCGCATCCAGGGCAGCGCGTTCGTGGACAAGACACATTCGGAAAGCAATACCCATACGACCTACCTCACCCAGGCAGGTATGCCCGTCCTTATAGAAAATGAAGACTTAGACAATAAGCGCAGTGAGTGGAAAGGAGAGATAAACTATCAATATAACGGCAATAAAATGTTCATAAGCAATAACCTGCGTGGATATATGGACTTCAATAAGGGTGAAGGGTCGTCGACGCTCGACGGCGTACAGACGGCACGTCTTGTGCAGCCACGGAGCCGCAGCCTGTCCGATCGGATGAAGATGTCTTACGTGACCAAACGACATGATGTCTATCAGCTCGATGCCGGCATCGACTACTATTATATGCCCGGTAAATTGCTTACACTTGGTGACGGCATGGAGCAGGTATTCATGCACTATCTGAACGCCAATGCCTCATTCAACTATTCCCTCTCATTAGGACGGTTCAGAATTGACAATAAAGTGTCGGTCGCATACCTTAATGAGGATGTGAACGGGCGGACGGACTCATCGGCATTGGGCAAAGGCTCCTACTATAGGCAGTCGGCCGGCTGGTCGCCTTCCGTTTCTGTCCAATGGGGTGACCATAGGCTCTCTGCCTTTGTGGATGTAAAGTATGTGAACCAAAAATACGGCGGCAACCGTCTTGGACGGCTGTGGGCCGATCCCCGTCTGTCGTACCGTTGGACGATGAACGGATACTCGACATTATCGCTGGCAGCCTCGCTCGGCCATACTCCATTAGGGTTATACGACGTGTGCGACGTTCCTCTATTTTCCGATTATCGCACACGCATCATCAACCGTGGTACGCCGAGATATACTTCTTCACAGGTAGTATCGGTGAGCTACCGATTCTCCGATCCCCTGTCCGGTCTGTTCTTTATTGTACAGCCGTCGTATCGTCATGTCACCAACAACACGCTTTACACATACTCGCTGAACGGCTCACTATACACCATGACAGCGACAGACAGCACGGCAGCTACCGGAACGGGTGCGTTGTATGCACGCCTGAGTAAAACGTTTGCCTGGGCAAAGACCTTCGTGGCACTGGGCGCGCATCTTCAGGCTAGCAGTTACAAGCTTCTCGTGGCCAATGAGATGGACGATGCGAATATGGCGCGCAACACATTCTTCCTGGACTATTCACTGCGTCCCGTATCATGGATGGCGCTTGAGGGACGCTCCGAGGTCATGACCTCGAAGCTGAAGAACGACACACGGCCGGAGTTGTCGAGCGTGACTGCCGTTGACTGGTCACATACCCTAAAGACGTATTTCTTTCCTACGGACAGACTTACCTTTCAACTGAACAATTCGATTACGCATACCAACGACAAGGATTTCGGCACGAATTATTTTTTGGACATCCTTGCGAGTTACCGTTTCAAGCATATAGAGTGGTCTGTCAGCTGTAATAATATCATCGGGAAGGACCATATCGAACGGATAAACGTCAGCGAGACACTGTCGGCCATGACCACCTACAGACTGCGCCCCAGAGAAATCATTGTAAAATGCACTTTTGACATCAACTGAGAAAACAATTTGCTACGGCAAACGATATCCCTGCCTGTCCTACTGCTCCGCACGATAAGGCTTCCAGACCAGTCAAGCCTTACAGAGGAGGCGTTTCACGGCTCACCCGATAAACCTAAGGAGAGTTGTGGGCTCACCCAAGAAATATAGGGGATTGTTTAGCCCGGGCCCGAAAAAGACATCCTATCCTTGCAACACTGACCGGACGACAGGCCTGCGATAACGCTGAAACCGTGAACATCCGCACCGTTTCAACGTGATCTAAAAATAAGAAATATTCTTGACACGACCAAAAACTCTTCGGCCTCTTG
>ERZ779791.39-NODE-39-length-50347-cov-12.5045_pt1 | contig 50347 bp, 43 predicted proteins | sample MGYA00511351_ERZ779791 | MGnify/ENA primary metagenome ERZ779791 (study PRJEB29588, sample SAMEA2143745) | human gut metagenome | biome: human gut; feature: human-associated habitat; material: faeces | place: Denmark | collected 2008/2010 ...
AAGACGGCTCGTGCCGGATTCCGTCATCAGCCATAGATCCGGACCGGATATCTCCAGTAGCTACAGGCTACCGGAGAAAAAGCAGGTAATTAAAAAAGTGATTCTGGCGGGCACATGAGATACCGACACAAAAAATACAGGACAGATTCCTCCGCCCTGTATCTGATACAAATCATGAATTATGGTCAGGCAGCAGCCTCTTGTGAATGAGGCTGTTGTTCGGTACTATCACTCTCTGAATGCCCTGTCTCCTGCTTTGCCTGTTCCTGCACCTGCAGAACAGCTTTCTTTTCCTCAATACGCTGGTGGCGTTTTTCGTACACCTCGTCATGCGTACCCTTGATTTCAGCCAGTTCTTCAGGCATGTGTTTCTGTGCAAATTCAAGCAACATGTCGGCTACTGCATTATTTCCGTATGCGTTACTCTTGAAATTGGCAATCAGATAATCCCTGCGGATAACAGCCTTTGCCTTTGGAGTAAGATTTGCTATAATGTTCAGTTTGTTCTCGTCAGTCAAATATGGAATATTTTCATCCACCAATCCAACGGTTGCAAAATGCTCTTTGCGAAGCGATGAAAGCAGGAAGAAATATATCATTTTATCTTCATCTGCCCCGAATTTGGCTTCGGTCAAATCAACTTCAAAAATCCGTCTCTTGGTATCATCTACCGTCTTCTCACGTGCTATTTCCTTGTTACGCTTATCCTGTTTTTCCAGCTTCTGTATCGGTGAGAGCTGTTCCTGTCCTGTAGGCTGTCCGCCAATTGAACTTTGGGTTGCCACTTCCACATAACACATGGAAATATCTTTCTGACCTATCTGAGCATACAGGCTTATCTCTCCCTCTTCGTTTCTTCGAACCAGTTCCTTACATTCTTCCATATAGTCGTTGACTTCCTGGTCATACTCCAATCTGGCTTCCCGGAATGCATCTTCCGTTTCATAGTCAGAGGACTGCGGTTCTTCCGGCAATTCTGGGTATTGGTAACATCTGCCTGAAAGTTCTGTAACTTCATAGCCCAACTCTTTAAGGCGGTTTACAGCTTCCATATCATAGCAGTATTGATTGTACCCGAGAGAAAGTAGCGGATGGGCACTTAACGCCTGAACAGACTTTTCAACAATAAATGCCGTATTCATTTCAGCAAGACAACTGCGCTTTGCACAATTTCCACAACCACCCTCACAAAACAGAGTCATGTTGTTAGTATTGTGCGGACAGGAAGCACAAACGGCCTTGTCAAAGTTGTAACGGCTAAGGTCGGTCGTATAATTACGTTCAATGTTCTTTGCCACCTCGGTAGCTTTCATACCTCTCCAACTGCCATACATAACACCCTCTTTCAGATGTTTGTCGAACACTTCTTTCTGAATATCAGTATCATAACGGCAGATTTCACTTGCCACACTGATAGTCAGTTCGTCTTTTTCCAAAAGTTCCGCTATCTCGGGAATAAGGGCTGTGAACTTCAATCGGGTACGAATATAGGTTTCATTCTTGCCAAACTGAACGGCCAAAGACTGAATGTCGTGTCGTCCGCTTTCAATGAGTTTCTGAAATGCGTTTGCTTCCTCAATAGGTGTGACATCCTTACGTTGCAGGTTCTCCGTCACCGCCATTTCCTCTGCCACCTCTTCCGACACATTCAGAATGACAGCAGGAATTTCCGTCATGTCTGCCATAAGGGAAGCTCGGTATCTGCGTTCTCCAAACACTATCTCAAACTTTCCGCTTTCTTCAATCGGGCGTACACCGATAGGCTGCAAGACCCCTTGCTGACGGATGCTGTCTGCCAGTTCCGCAAGGCTCGCCTCGTCAAAATGCTTGCGTGGGTTGTAACCGCTCGGCTGAATGTCTGCCAATGCTACCATACTGATGTTCTTTTCTTCTACTGACTGCATACCTGTTTTTTCCATAATTCATCGAATTTAATTGTTAATAATATTTTTATTTCCCTCTGGTCGGTTCCTTTCTGCCGAACCGCCTTGGGGTTTTATGGTGCAGACAATGGATGTCGGTAAAGCCCATTCGACGTTTTTTTGAAGCAAAATACTCTTGCCCGCAAGGAAGATTTTCCTTCAAAATGCATTTCAAAACGGAAGAATCAGGCGCGACAGCCTACATTCGCACCCGATAAAACCTATGCGGTGGCAGACAAGGAATGACAGCAGGCAATAATCGCAAATAGAAATGGAATTGGCCATCGGCCTGTATAAAAGGCATCTGATAAAAGGAATGACGGCTTGGGCGGGTAAAAGAAACGGTCTGCCGGGCAAACAAAATGGGGACTCTTTCTGACTGTGACATTCCGGAGGTTCGACGGACGGCACAAGCAGAATGTGTCACCGTTTGCCCATGACGCCGTCGGCCCGGAAAGGAAAGCTGCGGACAAAAGGCGAAATGTGCCGGAGCAACAACCAGGCAGGATGCCCATATAGCGGAATACCGGTTGTTTAGCGGCATGATGCAGACTGCCGTTGATCGGGCACAGCCTTCCGTACCTTGAAGTGAAGGGCGGACTGCGGCACAGACACCATACCTTAGATCTTCGGGTGGGAAAGCCGGATAGAAAAGGAAGGAAATACCGGAAAGGTATTCGTATAAAAGGGCACTGGTAGGCAAGGCCATGAAGGCAGTCCTGTATGACCGCCTTCTCCTGCCTGTCAATCAACGAAGTTGAAATACCTGTCACAAAGCTCTTTCTGTCGCATGAAGCGTTCGCTCTGATAAAAGTCCACCTCGGGGTACTTGCAGAAACCGGAAACGGCGTATTTGCCGGTAGGAGTACACAAGCCGTAAAGCATAAGCCAGCCAAGAACTTCTTCTCCGTTGTTGTTCGTGTCGATGAACTGACACCCGGCACCGCGTTCCGCACCAGGAAGATTGACCGTAATAACAGCTTCTGACTCAAATTCGTTACTGTCTTCCACATACGCCAACAATGCCAGACAAAGCGGTGTTCCGAGTCCATGCTTGTAATATGTGACAAGCGGAAAAACCCATTTTCCGTCCTTTCGTAACAATGTCAGAGTCTTGCCGTCAACAACCACTTCCCTTTCTCTGATTTCATTTTCCATAATGCTACTTCTTTTAAGTTTACTTTTTTCTTTCCCTGCTTTCGGTCCTTAAAGACCTTTGCCGGATTTATTTTTCCGCATCACGAAAGTGATAACGGCAACCGGACAAATCTGGCGACAGAAATACGCTTCTCCCCGAGAAGGAAGATTTCCGTCGGCCACCGCAGGCCGTGAGGATTTGCAAGGTACAGCTGTTATCCGTTACTTTCGCGGAACAATAAGCCGGAAGGTCAGGACGGACTGCAAGGACAAAGATATAAAAGGATTGAAAGACAGATATAAAGGGAGGCGATAAAAAGGGGAAAGGAGGATAAAAAAGGCAGATGCCAGGCTATAAAAGCCAACTGGGCCCCGGCAGGACAGAACACAGGAAAACCTGCCCGATCATCACGACCGGACAGGCAAAAGGTTAAATCAATGAATCATGGTCAGGCTGCCCTGACAGTGTTTTCTTCTTCGGGAACTTCCGGCTTCGGACGCTCGGCTTCCTTAAGTGCCTCGTCAATCCGCTGCTGCAAGTCCTTACATTCCTGTTTCAATCGTTCCAGTTCTTCCGCCTTGTTCCACTTCCGGGCGGTGATTTCCTGCAAGGTAGGTATTTCGTGCTGCAGCATGGCTATCTGTTTCTGCTGCTTCTCTATCAGTGACGGCATCCTTTCAAGTGCGGCCTGTGGGTAGCGTGCCGATTCAGCGAATCCCAACGGCAGGCTTCCCGACACGCCACAGCGGTATTTCAGTCCGCTTACGCCCTCGACAAAGAAAGCGTTACGGTCGAACGAGCCGGAAAGAGTGTACTCGCTGCGGACAAGCAGGTTCAGTCCCATATAGCTGCCTATGGTTCGGTATGCCTCGCTCCTGTATGTCTTGGCTATGCGGTGCAGTTCACGACCTGTCTCTTCCCGGGTAGCCTGCGGCAGATTGAGCAACAGCGTTTCCCTGTTACCGTTATAGGATGCGATATACTCCATATCCTGCCCAACCTGTGCCACGATGCGCTCTGCCTTACCGACAGCTTCCGTATTGGCTGCAATCTTACGCTCTGCACGGATGCGCTCTTTCTTGAATATGGCCTGCTCTTTCTCCAGCTGCATAATCCTGTTGTCGAGCTTGGCCTTGTTCAACAGGTCGGTATTACCTGAAAGGATAGCCACGAACTCGGCAAAGTTCATTCCGCTGTCCTCGTCCATGCTGTCCTCGTCGATGCGGCGCACGGCAATAGTGCCGTTGTTTATCTGGTTGATGAACATCTGCTTGTTTTTGAGCAAGTTGAACTTGTAGGCATCAAGCGTCTTTTCCGTTCCGTAGATTACAATATCCACCACGTTACCGCCCCAGAGTTTCACGGTGTTGCCCTTGCGTATCGCACGACCGTTGCGCTGCTCCATGTCGGCAGGTCGATCGGGTAGGTCAAGAGCATTACTGCCCTCTTCCCCCCTCAGAACCGTACATGAGGGTTTCCCCTCATACGGCTCAAGCTTTTCTAAGTCTCTGTTCGTGTGCAGAGACCGGCTCATACTACTTCTTGTTTCCATTGGTTTTACGGGATAATTTGAAACATTCATCATGAACCAACAGATTACATTTCCGTCCGTCTTGGACGGTTGGCATTACGTTCCATGCCTTATGCGTGTCAATCGGTTCACCACATATCGGACATTTCCGACCTTGCTTTTCCCATAGGTAAAGCAGGGACTTACGTCCTTTCAGTGTCACAAGCATTTTTGACTTCATTCTTTTATTGAAGTACAAGCGGCAATCTGCATCAAACGGATTCATGTCCCCCTTTATCTGCGTATATTGCAGGAAAGGAAACGAAGATGCCAGTTTCAACAAGGTAAGTTGGTCTTCTTTGCCGTTTGATTTCTTGAACTTAGCCGCAAAAGTCCAGCTGTTCCCTCGGATATTGTGCCAATAACGGTCTTTTATCCACCGTTTCCCTTTCTTGGAATGACGGCGTTTAGCCCATTGCCACAAGGCGAGAAATATCTGATGGTCAATTCTATGAAAAGAATCACGTGTCGCCCCATGCTGATAATATGCTCCCCATCCTCGGATTTTAGCATTCAACATCCTGATTAATGATTCCTGCTTGCAACCCTTATGGCCTTTTGTCACCTTACGGATATTCTCCATAAAGCGTTTTTCGGCTTTCTTGGTCGGCTTGGTCAATATTTCATTGCCGTATTTGCGGATATTGAAACCGAGAAAATCGAAACCGTCACGGATATTGGTTATCACCGTCTTTTCTTCTGATAAGGTCAGACCTCTTTCAGACATAAAGTCGGCTACCAATGGCTTGATTTCCTTTTCAAGTGTTTCACGGTTCTCGCAGGTAATTATAAAGTCATCAGCGTAGCGGACAAGATTCACCATTGGCGAATATAACTTGCCTTTGATTCTAACTCGTTTATATTTCTCTGCAAGGACTTTCTGCAATCCGTCCAATGTCATATTGGCAAGCGTGGGAGAGATAATACCACCTTGTGGTGTTCCCTCCTCTGTCGGGAACATCTGTTTGTTGAAGATATAGCCGCATTTCAACCATTTTCGGAGCATTGCCTTATCCATAGGGATGTTGGCAAGCAGCCATTCATGGCTGATATGGTCGAAGCACCCCTTTATGTCACCCTCCAGAATCCATTCGGGAGAATAGCCTTTTCGGAGAATGTTATGGCATTGCATTACCGCATCCATACAGCGACGTTCCTTGCGGAAACCGTATGAACGTGTGTCGGCTGTTGTTTCCGACACTGGTTCCAATGCCATGAGGTAGAGTGCTTGCATGGCTCTGTCTTTCATTGTCGGTATTCCCAACGGTCGCAGTTTGCCATTACTCTTTTTGATGTGGACTCTTCTCAATGGCTTCGGCTGGTAGCCTCTGCGTTTGAGTTCGCTTATCGCTTGTGTTTTTGCTTCGGGTTTCTCCCATGTTTCCATGTCCACCCCGGGGGTGTTGCCACCTCCATTAGAAGTAACTCTCTTTACGGCTAAGGCTTTTGCGTAAAAAGAGTGGGTCAGCGTCCACTGCAAGGCTTTCACCTTGCCCGGTCTGCCTTCCTTCTGAGCCTTTACAATACGCGCTTGTAGCTTTCTGACAGCCAACTCCGCCTTATTCCAGTCTATTCTGTCCCAAAGTGTTTGCTGATTGTCAGCAGGCGCACACGATGTCTTGTTTTCGTTCATTTGCTTTCCTCCTTTTGAAAGTTCTAAAAGTTAATTGTAAAGAATCACCATTTGACAACATTCGGTTTTGATTGCCTCCCTAATGTCGTCACAGAAGTCTGCCCACTTTCGTGTCGGATGATGTCGCCCACATCAGCTCGTGATGTCGGTTCAATCCGTATCCGCTCCATTACAGAACGGCATTCGCTTTTTCTGTTATCTTATACCTGCACACCATTCGGCTTTCATTGCTGTCAGCTTACCTGCCATTTTTTACATGACAGGAGATATACAGGCTTACCATGTTCCACATAGATAACTAACGGATAGGTTAGGTCTGTCTCATCCTCCGGCGGTGCTTATATCCGTGTAATCCTACCATGGAGAGGATTAACCGACCGCTTCCCTTTTGGGTAGAGTGTGCCAGTATCTTACACTCTTTCGTGACATTACGAAGTTTACTAACAGTTCGCTTGCGCTAACCATACTATCCAGCCTCGCCACTCTACGGTATGATACTAACCGTACTTGACTTCCCCTCACGGTTCTGTCTTGTCTTGCGAAAGTGTACTTTGTCCCGACCGCTTAATACAACATTAGGGTGCACCGGTCGGTAGGCTACCGCTGACGGAACAGCGGGTTAAAACTGATACCCGTAAGTATCATTCCAACAATTATCTATGCGACTTCATGTCGCACCCACGGTATCTCCAGATGATGCACGGCCACAGCCCGCTGCTGGGCGTTCACCCCTGTACCGAGCATGGATGTAGAGCCGAAGAGGACACGTACCCTGCCGCTGTTCATGTCTTCAAAGAGGCGTTTCCTCGCCCTTTCCGTGGTGGCACACTGGATAAACTGGATTTCATCAGCCGGGATGCCGAGGCGTACCAGCTTCTCCTTGATGTCGGTATAGATATTCCACTCGTTAGGCTTGTAGGTACTTAGGTCGCTGAAGACAAACTGCGTACCCTTGTTGGCTTGAGAGCGTACATAATAGTCATAGATGGTTCGGGCGCAGATGGAAGCCTTGTTACTGGCATCATCGCTGAACTTCTCACCCAAAAGGCGCATGTCGAGAGCCATCTTGCGTGCCACATTTGTAGCAATGAGCATCTTTGCCTTGTCGAGGTTGTCCGGCTCGATCGTGTCAAGCCCGAGGTCTTCCCAGTTTCCACTACCTGCAAAGGAAACGAGACGTCCGATCATTTCTTCCTGCTCGATTGTCGGCGCATGAGAGAGGAAGCGGACGTTTTTCTCCGGCACATCAAGATTTATCATGTCGGCAGTACGGTAGTCGGTGATTTCACGCAGGAACATCGCCAGTTCCGGCACTTTGATATAAGTGCGGAAACGCTCCTTGCGTTTGATTGCCCCTGTCACGTTCAGCTCATAGTCGGCTGTCTTTTTGGTAAATATGGCCGCCCAGGCATCGAAACAGCTAATCTGCTGACGCTTGAGTTCACGTGGCCGCAAATACTTGAACATCACATAAAGCTCTGTCAGCGCATTTACCACCACCGTACCGGACAGGAACGTAGCCCCAAGGTCACGGCCTGTGCGGTGCTGGATGTCACGGATGGCAAACAGCAGGTTCATAGCCCTTTGCGAGCCTTTAGTATTGCCGATACCTGCCACCCTGTTGTGGCGTGTCTGGAACATGAGGTTCTTGAACATGTGGCATTCATCGACAAAGATATGGTCTATACCCATTGAATGAAAGTCCACGGTATCATCCTTGCGGTCGTCCAGTTTTCTACGGAGTTCGGACAGCTTCGCTTTCAGGTTCTCCTGCCTTACTTCCAGCCCTTTCTGCATCTTACGGCTGCGGTAGCGCATGGTGGACTGTTCCAACACTTCAAGGCTTCGCTCCACATCGTAAAGTTCTTCCGTAAATATCTCTATCATGGTTTCCTCGGACTGCGGTATCTTGGCGAACTGGTCGTGCGTCAGGATAATACAATCCCAGTTGTTGTTCTTGATTTTGGAAAACACCTCTTTGCGGTTGGCCGGCGTGAAGTCTTCCTTGCCCGGGTATAGGACTTTGGCGTTCGGGTATGCCTTGCGGAATGTGTCGGCTATCTCGTGGACGTTTGCTTTCAGGCCGATAATCAGAGGCTTCTGTACCAATCCCAGACGCTTCATTTCATAGGCCGAGACGCACATTATCATCGTCTTGCCTGTACCTACTTCGTGCCAGCAGATACCGCCGCCGTTCTGCTTAATCATCCAGATTGCGTCTTTCTGCGACGGGTAGAGTTCATTGTACGGGAACTGCTCAAAGGAAAGCTGCGGAAAGGTCTGTGCCGAGCCGTCATAGGCAGGACGAACATAGCAGTTGAAACGCTCGTTGTATGTGCGTACCAGTTCATCCCTGACTTCCAGAGGACAGGCATCGAGCCACTGGTTGAAATTGCTGCGGATTTCCTGTATCTTGGTAGCCGCTTCCTGAATGGCTTCCTCGTCGGGCACACGTATCTTATCACCATTTCGATACACCTCTTTGGTTATTTCGGGTACGGTATCGTGCAAGGCATGAACAAACAGGTCTTCACCGTTGAAATTGCGCACGGAATAGGTGTTGTATGCTGCCGGGGAGTAACCTTTCAGACGTACCACATAGGTATCGTTTACATCAAAGTACATCACTTCGGCTTCCACCCCGAAAAGGTCTGCCGCAAAGTCGGAGTAAAGCTGCGGGTCAATCCAACGCTCGCCCATATTGATATCCAGCTCTTCATAAGGTATCAGTTCGGGGGTTGCGTTCTCCAGTGCCCTTGCGGAGATTTCCGCCCAATCCCTTTCCCTGCCGGACAGGTCGTCAAGACAGGATGTGAGTTCCTTGTACTTGTCCACCACATTTCCGGCAAGGAACCTGCCTTTGTGTTCCCATTCTTCCGTGAGGGGATTGTAGTATATCTCGCCCTGCAGTGCTGCGATTACATCCTCATCAGACAGGCCGGTAGAGCGCATGATATAGTCCATTTCCACCTTGCCGTAGAAATTGAGACTGCTTGCCAAAGCCTCCGACGGCTGTAAAATGCGGTCAGCCACAATCTTTGTGAAAGCTACAGGCTCACGCATGATGTCGGCCTTGACTATATCGCTGCCAAGCTGCATTTCAATAGTGAACACCTCGACACCGAGGCTGTCAAGCATGATAAACTCCTTGTTGTCGTTCTCATGGAAAAATCCCCATTTGGTGACAAAGGCATCATACAGCGTGTTCAGCCGCTCACGTATGGCCGTCTGTTCGGTCTGCAGATCCCTTTCCCTGACAGAAAGCATGAAGTACGCCTCACGGACAGGGAAATAGTCGGTTGCACGCTCCATATTGACCTTTCCCTCGTCCACAGGAACGAAATCCACAGCCACATCGGCATAGTGGCTTGACTTGCGGAACACGACCGTACCAATCTGCCCCTCGAACATTACCAGCGTACCGCTTTTCATCCAATCATCGAGCTTTTCAGTATATGGCCTCCGTCCTCTGTTTACGGAGAGTGCGGTCGTCTCCTGCATCCCGAACAGCGACATCTGTACGGACACTTCGCCCTGCTGTCCGAAAAGGCTTTTGCGGAAATACCGGTCAAAGTCGTATTTCAGAAGTGCGGAAAGATATTGCGCCATGGCCGCATCAGAGCCGAGCCACTGGTGTTTGCGTACATATTTGCCGTGCTGGTTCATCACGATACGGCTGTCGGTTGCCAGTACGGTCTTCGGCATGGAAAACAGCCTGTTGGCGTTTTCGGTCATTGTTCCGTTCATGTCGTACATTTCCTTGGCTACCTGCAAAAACATCTGTTCACGTGCGGAAAGTGCCGCCTTATTGGTATGCTTCTGGAATATGAGCAGGTCGCTGCCCACTTCAATACCGCTTGTCTGCATGAAAAGAGCGTCAGGCAAACGTACTGCACTGACAAGGTCGGCATGGCTCACCAGATACTCACGTACAAATTTGTTTCCTGCCGTGTCGGCCACACCTCTTGAAGTGACAAAGGCAAGCAGGCCGCCCTCGGAAAGCAGCTCCATAGCCTTGACAAAAAAGTAGTTGTGTATGGTCTTGGTGGCCTGTTCGTAGATACCGCCCTTTTTCCACAGGTCGGCATCGAATACACGGAAATTGCCGAAAGGAATATTGGACGCAATGACATCGAATTTCCGATGCTCCAGCTCCTGTGTGCCTATCGTTTCAAACCCTGCCGTTACGGTGGTTGCGTCCTCATGCAGCAGCGAAAGTACAAGTCCTGTAATGGTGTCCTTTTCAAAGGCATAGCTGTGTGTGCCGGACATGGCTACAGGCAGGAAACCGCCGATGCCTGCGCTCGGTTCAAGAAAGCTGTGCATCTGCAAGCCGTTTGCGGAAAAAGTGCCGTGTATCTGTGCCGCCACTGTGTCAATCAGGAATTGCGGTGTGTAGAACGCTGTCAGGACTGATGACTTGATGCTTTCAACAAGTGAACGGCAAGCGGCTTCGTCACCCCCTGCAAGTGTCCTCAACGCATCCAGCAGACGGTTCAACAGCTCGGACACGCCTTTGTCAAGCGGTTTGTCCGTACCCAAGTCCAGCACGTCCTTGATACCGCCGAAACCTGAATACTGCGCCAATATCTGTTTTTCCTCTTGTGTAGCCGTCCTGCCCTGTATGCGAATAGCTACTGCTGTCTCTATGGCCTTGATGTTGGCCGATAATGATGTCAATTTGTTGTAACCCATGATTTAACCTAATTTTTTTATTTCCCTTTTTTCGGCCCGTTTGCGGCCGCAGGGATTATTTTTCTGCTTTGAAAGGTGGCGGTGGCCATCTGCCATGGCCGGTAAGGAAAAATACGCTCGACAGCCGGAGAGGAAGATTTTTCCGAGACCCCACGGGCAGAATGCCGGCATTGGCAGGAATGGAAACCGGCGGTTACCTTTGCTGAAAAATCCAATCCCCCGAGGTCGCACGGCGGAGAACGGAAGAGCAGCTACAAGAGGGATGAATAAAAAAGGATTGAAAACAGGCGGATGGAAAGATAGAAAAGGAAGATCTGAGGTAAAAAAGGAACGGCGCATGGCAATGCCATCGATAAAAAGGGAATTTGCCGTCGGCAGACCGAAGCCGGAACAGACCCTGCCGGGCCCCCGGTAAGGTCTGTCCGTGGATTATCAGTCAATATCGTAACCAATCATGAAGTCGTCATTGATAAGCAGATAGTAATAGCCGTTGCCGCAATTCCGGTATTCCTTGCTGAAACCGGCAGCCATGTCGCCATTGTCCCGCGGCTCGCACCAAAGCGTACCGTCGTATCCGCAAAAGTCGAAACGAAGCGTCGAGAATTTCTCCTTATTCTTCATGGCCTGGCGGAACCGCTGCATGTTCCAGCTTCCGCAATACTTCTCAATCGTGGAAAGGCGGATGCACTTTCCGTCAATAGCCGTTCCTGTGGTAATACGGTTTTCGTACAGGGACTTCTCAAGGTCTGCTGCGGCAATCTTCCGGAGCCAGTCGTTGGTATGTGTGGCAAGAGCGGCCAGCCGCTGGTATTTGAGTATCATTTTCCGGTCCAAATCCTTTTCGTTCTCCTTTTCCTGTGACGGGTAATAGATTTTTTCGATGCGGTTCCAGTCTGAAAAGATGTAGCCATGTTTGCGTTTGCCTTTTGCAATGATACCGACGACGTTCTCCCTACCACGGTTGATAAACAATTTCCGGCGTTCCCCGTAAATCCTGACATACAAAACCGGTGGGTTCTGTTCGTTACGGAGATAGGCTTCTGCCGGATGCATTGTTGTTGCTGTTGTTGTGTCCATACCTGTATTTTTTAATTGTTAATTTCCCTTAGTTCGAGCCATTTCGGACTCTCATGCCGGGATTGGAATTTTTGAGCAATGAAGACTGGAACAGCGGACGACAAAAGCAGGGAAAGCGGCTGCGGATTTCACGGAAAACCAAAATCTTTGATTTGCGGAAGGCTGCCGTCAAATCCGTACCCGGTTAGCAGAGCGGTACCTGCCGGTTCGGACCGGCCAGTAGATTCGCGAAGAAAATCAATGCCGGTGATGAGTACCGTTTGTGAGGCGGAACAGGAAATAAATCGGAACATGTGACGGTAAAAAAGGAACTGCCGTTCGGGTAAAAATGGAAAATCCGGCAATGGAAGAATATAAAAGTGATACGGGGCTCCCAAAAAAACAGACGGATATGCGGTCGGCATATCCGTTCTGACCTTGTTTCAAAGTTCAGGAAGTGCGCCTGTCCTGACTTTCTTCCCATCGCAATAGAGTTCAATTGTACCAGGTCTGAACCCCATTTCCCCGAAAGCTATATTTCTGACATAATCCATGTACTCCTTTCCGGAGAAATTTTTACCAATAAGATTGTTGAAAAACATGCGGATACTGAATCCGTCTTCACTTGACAGTATTGTCCTGCCATTCTGTCTGATTTCTTCTTTCATTTCTTTTAGCTTTAATGATTTGAAAATCCGTTTTTTTTATTTCCCTGTTTTGGGTTGCAGGGCCGTATTCACTACTTTTTGAGGCATGAAAGGACAAAGCAGGCCGCATAATAAACCAAGTGCGGACAGGAAACCGGCCGAAAGGTTCTGTTTCCGCCATCCGAATACAATGTCGCTTGGCGATTATGCGCTTTGTCCTACATTCGCCGATCAATAAAGTGTGAAGTACACAAGCCCCTGCAGTATAACAAAGTGCAACAGCAAGAAAGTAAGGCAAAAAACAAGTGCAAAACATTGTACTTCAATAAATTGATATAGTCTGATAAATTTATTATATTTGCACTGCGTAAAAATACGCACTCCACTGCGTAAAATGTAAAACTATGTATAAAAGAGCTGAATACCAGATAATTAAAAGCAGAATAGAAGAACCAAGAAGGTTCATTCAGGTCGTGATGGGTGCACGCCAGATAGGAAAATCGACAGTAGTTAAACAGGTATTGAAGGATATATCCATTCCGTATCAGCTGTTTTCCGCTGATAATGTACCGGCTACGAACAGTGCATGGATATCCAACTGCTGGGCGGCAGTGCGCAGCCTCAAAGAAAACAACGGATGGGAAGAGATCGTCCTGGTAATAGACGAAATACAGAAGATATCCAACTGGAGCGAGGTAGTAAAAAAGGAATGGGACGATGACACATTTCATGACCGCAACATCAAGGTGCTGCTGTTGGGCAGCAGCCGCGTGCTGTTGGAAAAGGGACTGTCGGAATCTCTTGCCGGAAGATTCGAAGAGATACGCATGAGCCACTGGAGCTATACGGAGATGAGGGACAGTTTCGGTTTCTCAATCGATCAATATCTCTATTACGGAGGCTATCCCGGCGCAGCCTCACTTATCGGTGACGAAGACCGTTTCCAGCAATATATACAGTCTGCCATTATCGAGGCGACCATCAACAAAGACATCCTGATGGATACCCCCATCAGCAAGCCAGCATTGCTGCGACAGACCTTTGAACTGGGAGCGGCATACTCAGGTAACCTGCTGTCGCTGAACAAGATGCTTGGTTCCCTTCAGGATGCAGGGAACACTGCCACACTGGCCGGCTACATCAATCTGCTGGAAGAAAGCGGACTGCTGTGCGGCTTACAGAAGTACAGCATTGATACGGCCCGAAGAAAAGCCAGCATTCCGAAGTTCCAGGTGTTCAACAATGCGCTGAAGACGGTGTACAGCTCTGTATCATTCAAACAAGCCCTGCTTGACCGGCGGGTATGGGGCCATATATTTGAATCCGGCATCGGAGCATACCTTGTAAGTCAGGGGTTCATCCACCGGTTTGAAGTGTTCTACTGGAGGGAACGAAATGATGAAGTGGACTTTGTCATCCGAAAGAAAGACAGAACAATAGCCATCGAGGTAAAGAGCAATGCCGAGAAAAGGACAGACGGCCTGGATAAATTCAGGGAACTGTTTGCACCACAGGCTTCGTTCATTGTCGGCGACGGCGGCATCAGCGTAGAAAATTTCCTCTCGATGGATATCAGAAAACTATTCCAAAGCCCCCGATAAAACAGGTATGCTTGCGAAATCCGTATTCACGCTTCTATGTACGCTGGTGTGCATTCTGTTTTACGTCATAGGATTCTGGCGAAGGAAAGCTGGCGATGCTGCCTTTGCTGCTGCACGAGCCGCTATAGACGAGAAAGAGCGTGAGCGGTATTGCCGACTGTCCGTACTGGCCGGTAACAGGAACGCCTGCCGAATGTTCTTCTTTTCACATACGGACATATACGAGAGCCGCCAACCGCTGAAATCGTACAGCTTCCAGGGGATGAAAATGGCCTTCTACGGCTACTACTACCCCATGCGCCACGAAAAGCTGCTGAGTGACAGGCAGCGGATGTTCTGCCATGCGCTATTCAGATTCAAGGACGGTGGAATCAGCGGAGTGAGATTCTTCAAATCCTGCATGGAAGCCCTGCATCTTGAAGAAGGGAACCTGCATATCATGTTCATGCCGTGCAGCAGCCGTGAGAAATACATCCGCCGCTTCAGACGGCTGGACGAATATATATCCATGCATTGCCCGCAGATGACCTCGGGACTGAACGATGTGGTGATAACCGGAACACGCGAAAGCCTGCACAAGATGAAAGGCGGCAAAAAACGTATTCTCAAACGGAACTATAGCATCACCGGCGAGGTAGAAGGAAAAAACATCGTCATCGTGGACGACGTGATGACCACCGGGCAGAGCGTATCCGAGTATAAGAAAGAGATAGAACGGCACGGCGGACGGGTAACAGCCGCCATCTTCTATGGGAAGACGGTGGAAGTTCCGCCGCTTTTTTTACTGAGAATGCACGTCTGGTATATTCAGGTAAAATGCCTGCTGAAAACGAGGAAAAGATGAAAACAGCGACATAAGCATGAAACCTTGAAATGCCATTACAGGTCTCTCAAAGCCCTTACACATTCATCCTTAATATTTTTGATGTGGCGGAAAAGAATCCACGGGTCGATACTTTTTCCGTTTAGCTTGCACGTAACGTGTAGATGCTCGCCCGTACTGCGCCCCGTAGAACCAGTTATTCCGACTGGTTCTGCGGGGTTTACTTGTTTTCCTTTACCCACCAGAATCCGTGAAAGATGGCAATAACTGACCAGATAATTTCCATGACGTAGAACAACATATTTTCCAGAAGCATTATCCTGTCCGACTTTAACTACTATTCCGGACATCATAGCCAGAACTGCTTCATTTCTGGCATGAAGATCAAGACCTCCATGGAATTTTTTCTTTCCGGTGAAAGGATCGGTACGATAACCGTAAGATGATGTTACCGTCAGGGCTTTCAGCGGAAGACTTACACTCAAATATCTTTCTGTCCAAAACTTTCTTGCTTCGTCCGCTTTTCCTGACATCTCGGAATTATCAGGATTAACACTCCCGAACGATTTGACAGCACCACTATTGTCAGTTAGAATCAATATGTCTGATTTATAGGAATCATCCATTGTCACAAGTGGACACGCTCGTGCATAAACAGACTCAGCAAAAATTGAAATACCCATCAGACCAATCAATATATTTTTTCTCATGGAGCAAAGATAATGGGACCAACATATCAGGACGAATTTCCACAAAACTATGTGATTAAAATATGATTATTTTAATATTAGAATATGATTTTTGGAGTATAATCATACTTAAATCATAAAAAAGATGTAATATAACTCTTTATATATCTGATAGTTTACAGCAATTAGATATTGAAGATATATTTGCAGAGTATAATTTTAATATGGAATTAAAATATGAAAAATAGCAATTTCGATCTTAGTGAGTTACCTTATCAGGTACTGTCAAAATTTGGGCTTAGCAGAGAAATGATAGAAGACCTTCCCATGCGTGTACTGAAAGAAATATGCAACGGAAGACATTCACCGGTATTACCTGTACGCGTAACTGATGAGAACGGACAGACTGCAGAGAGCCGTACACGCTTTGTATGTATCCGAAAGGATGATGGAACGACAGACGTAGTATTCTATCCGGTACTGAAATCATCGCCACTGGAACAATACAAACCTGAACAACAAAAAGAATTATTGGACGGGAAAGCCATCATTGCAGATGTAATACAGACCGACGGCAGACACGGCAAGGCTTTCGTACAGATTGATCCGGGGACGAAACAGGTAATGTCGGTACCCACACCCATCATCGGACGCAACCTTCAGGTTCTCGCCGAGGAACTGCGTCTGGGGGCAGTGGAAATCAAGAGTATGCAGCACGGAGATCCGCTTACCCTACTGGTAGATGACGATACGGTTACGGTAGGTATCGACCTGACAACCCCGACAGGGATCCGATTCTGCTCCGGTGACGGACAGAAATGGAAAGAGCGTGACAAACGTGAATGGGACAAATACAACTTCGGTTGCTACGGATGCTGGGTAATGGACGATGACGGTAACCTGGATTATGTGCCGGAAGAAGAGTACACAGAAGAAATCTGGAACGAGCAGAAGAAAAGCGGGGAAAGGAACCGTGCGACAGCCCTTCATAAATAAGACAGCATTATAAAATCATTAAATAAAAAAAGATGTCAGAACAAAAATATTATCCAGAAGATATTCTGGTGGAAAAAATGGAAAGCGGCGAATACGGTTGGCTGGACTACATCAACCATTATTCTGCTGAGTGGCAGGAGGAGTACGGCCGCTATTGCGAAGAGAACGGCTTTTCCATAGGAAACGAATCAGCAGCCGAGTTTGTCCGCCATAAGGATGCTGAACTTGAAGCTGCCATGGAAAACGGAGAAGCATAGAAAAACAACTAACAAAAGACTACACAACGGACTATGGCGATACGAAAAAATACCAATCCACGGGAAATGGATCTGCAACCCGAAATGCAAAAAATACTGATGCGCAACGGGATGCAGGCTCATGTAGTGTCTGACGGCACGGGATATAGACTGGTCGTTCAGGGACATGACTCACCTTTGCTGACCTACGCTATCACCGAACGCCAGATGCTGGCCCTTACGGACTGGGGAACAAACACAGCAAACAAAAAAGCCTACAATGTATTTACCAGCATTATAGGCAGTGACTTTTATCTGCCCAAGAACTTTGTACATGCCAGAAACGCAAACGGGCGTGTGGCCATGGGACTACACGGCTACAGGATAGGCATAGGAGAATACGGACGGACTGCATGGCTCAGGATGCCGCCTCCGTTTTTAGGATGGACTCCACGCAACCAGTGGGGATTCCATCTGCGCAGAGTGGGAGGCGACCTGTTCTATCCGGGAGGACCGGCTGTGCCGGAACGATGGGACGGACGGATGAAACCCGGAGAACTGCAGTCAGGCGGTTACGGCTTCTACTACAAGGGGAACAAGCAACCCCAGCCACAGCAAGAACGGGACGTACTGCAGGACCTTCAGGCTGTAATCACTCCGATGACAAGCCGACCGAGAAGTGCGGAACCGGCAATTCCATACCGCGAACTGATAACTTCTCCGGTATATTTTTCCAATGAGAAATGGCAGGAATGCCTGTCATCGCACGGAATAATCATTGATCAAGAAGCCAAGACCATGACTGTACAGTCGGAACAAGAAACGGTGGACATGGTCTATGACCTATCGGATGAAGAGGCAGCCATACTGACCTCCAACTCGATAGAAGAGCATCCGGCAGAAAAACGCATCAGCCTGATAAACGATATCATCGGTCCGGACTTTGCCGACAAGGTAAGCATGGAAACGCTGAACAGCAACAGCCGTATTGCCATCGGACTGCATCCTGAAATACGTCAGGAAATAGAACAGCAAAACCAATTGCAGGAAAACACTTTCCTGCAGGAACAGCAGGTACAGGAACAACGGATGACAACAGGCATACAGGCAGCAGCTACTGTGGACGGACGTGACCTCACACCCATCAACGAAAAGATGAGCTGGTACAGGGAAGAAAGAAACGGACGTGAGGTCGAAGTGGGGGAAATAGCCGTACATCCTGCTGAATCCGAGGGAAAGTACCGAATGAGTGCCGTAATTAACGGACAGGTTGTGAGCCATGAGATAAGTCAGAAGGAATATGACAAGTTTCTTGCAGTTGATGACTATCACAGGATGAAACTGTTCTCGAAAGTGTTTGACGAAGTGGACATGAAAATGCGTCCGGAAGCCCGACAGGGGCTGGGCGTAAAGATACTTGCCGCACTGACTGCAGGCACGGTGGTAGCCTCGGAAGTGGCACACAACCTGCGGTGCCATCATGCACCTGAGGTGTACAGCGAGCATTACTGCGGACCGAGACCCTATTACAAACCGGGAGTTGACACTCCAAGGGATGTGGCAATACGCTACTTCGAAGCAGAAATGAACCAGGAAATAACAGATATGAGATTAGGAAGGTAAATATGAGAGACGGAGACCTTACATACGACGACTATCTGCGCAGACTGAACATTCAGGATGTGCTGATTGATGCGGGTTACCGCCTGAACAGGCGGGACGGTCTGCGCTATCCTTCGTATGTCCGCACGGACAGCGACGGACGACGTATCCGTGGCGACAAGTTCATAGTGACAGCCAACGGACAATGCTGTTTCCAGCCACCGCAACAGAAACTCTACAATATAATATCGTTCATCAAGGAGCATCCGCAGCTTTTTGCCGAATACAAAACCGGAGTCTCACCTGACAGACTAGTGAACCTTGTATGCTGCCGTCTGCTCAACCACCCCATAGAGGAGCGCAGTGCCCGCATCCTACAGCCCAAACGGGATATCAGGCCTTTTGACATTGAACATTACGAGTTGCATAAATTCAACCCGCAGGATCGGGAAACACAGAAAAGATTTTATCCTTATTTCAAGAGCAGAGGTATAGACCTGTACACCCAATATGCTTTTCACAGGAATTTCTGTCTGGCAACCAGACATCTGGAAGACGGGAGATCCTATACAAACTTGTCGTTTCCGCTGATTCTGCCAAAAGAGCCGGACAAGACTGTGGGATTTGAGGAAAGGGGGCGTCCGCGACCAGACGGAAGCGGAAGCTACAAAGGAAAGGCAGAAGGAAGCAATTCGAATGAAGGTGTCTGGGCCGCCAGTCCTGCACAGACCAAGCCGGCTGACGCAAAAGATATCTACTGGTTTGAGAGCGCATACGACGCAATGGCCTATTACCAGCTGCACCAGAAAACAAACAGGGATTTGAGAAAGGCCGTGTTTGTATCTACCGGAGGTTCACCGAGCCGCCAGCAGTTCAGAGGAATGCTTGAAGCAGCACCACAGGCTTCACACCACCTTTGCTTTGACCGTGACCGTGCGGGAAAAATCTATGCAATAACCTTTGCCCTCACCCATGCCGGAATGGAATTTACCAGCTTCACCCCGGAAGCGGACCTGCTTGTCATTCAGGAAAACGGAAAAGGAAACCTACGCCATGAAATAAAGCTGGAACCCTTTGACTTTGACAAGATAATCCAACCATTTGGGAAACAAGGAGAAGAGCCGGTAAATATAAACGAAGCGGCAAAAAGGCCGGATTCCTTGGACCCTAACCCCACATCCCGTATCATCTATGAGCCGGCAGCTGACGGCTACAAGGACTGGAACGACCAGCTGCTAGACCAAGGGAGGCCAATAGAAGAAAAGAGGGACGAACTTCAGGAGATAAGCGGAAAAGCCACTCTGAACCGTGCTTTGGCAGCTTTGCCGGAAGTCAATCCGGAACATATCCGTACCGGGACGTATGACGAAGCGGACTATAAGGCTGTACGACAGAGAATTGAGCGTGCGGACAAGATAATATTCTCCTTTGAAACCCAAGATCAGGGAATGCCTGAAAAAGGTTTCCAGGAGATGTACAGAATCCGGGAAGAACTATCCCGCCTGGAAAAAGAGATATCCGATTCCTTACCAGAGATAAAAGAAGAGAACCAACCACGGTTTCACCGATAAACAGAGTCTGCCTATGCAAATGACACATTACAATATCATCAACTTCCGACCGCATCCGGCACAGTTTGTCATCAATGAACTGCCGCTGATGTCGGTCTGTATTGCTGGACTGATATACGGAGGCATGGAAAATATGCCTCTCAGCAGCATGGCGACCATAATATCTGCATTAACACTTCTTATATTGCTGTACCGCTACATCTACCTGCGCAGAATACGCTATGACATCACTGCCGAACAGCTTGTATGCGAGCGCGGTATTCTGTTAAGAAAAGTGGATTATATGGAACTGTACCGCATCGTGGATTTTCAGGAGAAACAGAGTATCCTACAACAGATATGCGGACTGAAAACAGTAAGCATCCTCTCGATGGACCGGAACACGCCCCGGCTTGATCTGCTGGGGATGAAACGCAGTGACAGAATCGTGACTCTGATACGCGAACGCGTGGAATACAACAAACGAAAAAAGGGAATATATGAGATTACCAATCATTAGCATACTGCTGGCACTTGCCATTATAGTTCCACAGGCGCTCCGTGCACAGGTAGCAGCTTCGAATCCTCTGGAATGGATGGCGCTGGCCGAGGGCAATGACCTGATAAACGGACAGATAGAAAAGCAAATTAAGGGACAGACACAGACTGCACTGCTACAGAATACCATTGCAGCAGAGTTCAACCGCATCCACCAATGGGAGAAACAGTACAACAGCTATCTGAAGACCGTAAACGGCTATGCATCGTCGCTGAAAGCCTGTACCCATCTGTACAACGACGGAGTGAGGATTTTTCTTACACTGGGAAAACTTGGCAAGGCCGCGCGTGACAATCCACAGGGTATCGCAGCCGGAATGAGCATGAACAACCTGTATATAGAGACGGCCACCGAACTGGTGTCTGTCTTTACGCTGCTGAACGATGCTGTAGCCAAGGGAGGAACAGAGAACATGCTGACAGGCGCAGAACGCAGCAAGACACTGTGGGCACTGAACGACAAGCTGTCGGCTTTCAGCCGCAAACTGCATCTGCTCTATCTGAGTGTGCGCTATTATACACTGAATGACGTATGGAACAACGTGACAGCCGGGATGATAGAACGAAATAACGGAGAAGTGGCCAGAACAGCCATGTCGCGCTGGCGGAGGGCTGCAGCCATGACACGATAAAACAAGGCAAAATGAACAGGATAATATTAATAATGGCACTTCTGCTGTGTACGGGGCTTTCAAAAGTCCGGGCACAGAACGACCCGGTACTTGCAGGTATGATCCTGCTGTACACGGAGAAAGCGGAAAAGGAACTGAAGAACCAGGAGAAGGTAATGCTGATGCAGACAACCGGTCATATCTGGACCAAGGAAGAGGTGGAAGCCACTACCGACCTGCAACGGGAATTCAACAATTATCTGGACTCATTCCGCTCGATAGTCAGCTATGCGGCGCAGACATACGGATTCTACCACGAAGTATCCAAACTGACGGACAATATGGGTGATTTCAGCCGGCAGCTGGCACGGAATTCTCCGAACGCCGTAGCAGTAGCCCTCTCCGCCAGGCGGAATGCCATATACAGGGAACTGATACTGAATAGCGTGGAAATTGTGAATGACATACGGTCCGTCTGTATATCTGACAACAAGATGACCGAAAAGGAACGGATGGAAATCGTATTCGGCATCCGTCCCAAACTAAGGATGATGAACCAGAAACTGCAACGGCTGACCAAAGCCGTAAAGTACACCACGTTTGGTGACATCTGGCTGGAGATAGACGAAGGCGCACGGCCCGTGACAGACAAGCGGGACATTGTAGAAGCGGCCAAAAGGCGGTGGAAACAGGCAGGAAAGAATGTAAGACCTTAATATACGAAATGATATGGGATTTTGGAGCAGTTTATTAAAATATGGCGGCAAGGCTGCCAAAGGTGTAGGAGCAGCAGCTGCCGAGACCGGAAAAACGGCCGGAAGTGCAATATTGCATCCTACGAGAACATTGCGCACGGCCGGTCATGCTGTAAAGGCAGCTACGGTAACGGGTGCTGTGGGCTATGTAGGCTGGGAAAAACTGACATCGGACAAAAGCGTGGCAAGGATTGTGAGCGAAGCTGTAGTAGGCAAAAATGCTACGGATACCCTTGCCGGTACGACCGATGGAATGAAAGCCCTGAAGGAAAAAGCCGGAGCGGCAATGGATACAGTAACGGAAGCTGTATCCGGGCTGGACGGGAAACTGGACGGAATATCAAACTTCCTGAAAGAAACGACAAGCGGAGGACTTGGAACGATGATAGGAAACTTTTTCGGCAATCTGGGGCGTGGAAACGTATCAGGCCTGAGCATCGCAGGATTGGTAGCGGCCGCATTCCTCGTATTCGGCCGTTTCGGATGGCTCGGCAAAATCGCCGGTGCACTGCTGGGAATGATGCTTATCGGCAACAATTCGGGTATTGCCCGTACACCCACACAGGAAAATGCCGTAAGGACACAACCACAAGCCGCCCCGGAAGAAGAGCAAGTGCGACCGGGAGGCATGAGAAGATAGAACTTAAAAACAATACAATATATGAAATATACAGAAGAAATGATCCTGCACTCGAAAAGCGGCTACTGTATGCCGTTTGAGGAAGTACGTGGAAAAGATGTGGAAATGTCGCTGGGATATGGCGAACAGGTACATCCGACAACTGGAGAAAAATTCTTTCATCACGGCATTGACTTCAACGTGCACTGCCGGATGCTGTCAGCCCTTGCGGACGGTATCGTGTCGGGCGTGTCAAACAATCCGGTGCACGGTATCTGTCAGACTATCCGATATGACTGCTACGAAGTGACCTACGGGCATCTGTCGAACGTATTTGCACAGTTCGGACAGCGTGTAAAAGCCGGACAGACAGTGGCACTTAGCGGTGACCTGCTGCATCTGGAAACCCGCTTCAAAGGAGAAGAGCTGAATCCGCTTGAATTTCTGACCATGCTGTACGGAAATATCCGGGCAGCCAGACAGGCAACCGGCAGCGCAGCAGACTTTGACGAAGAAGGAATGACCGTAATAACTGACTACGATAATGACAGAGAGGAAATAGAAAAACTGATGCTTCGTTTCCTTCCCCTTTATATGGACGACCTGAGATCCGGTGCTTATACGCTTCCGGAACATACGGAACAGACCCTGCGTCATCTGTTCACCATGGGAGCCGTAAAGGAGTACTTCTATGAAAGAATGCCCAGTATGGCCAATCCGCTGGGACTCGGACACAGGGCCCTGCCACTTGCCGGAAAGGTACAGAACCTGCTTATCAGGGATTTTCTGAACTACCTGGCACTCAGACACGAAATATTCCTGAATACGACTGATGAGGAATTAAAAAAAAACTCCATAGCGAAGCAATAGCCAGCGGAGGTGTGATCGATCCGCTGGCGGGACTGGATATAGACATCCAGAGCTTCGACATTCCGAGGATAGTTTCTGTATATCCTGACCGGTTCGGCATCCGCTGGTGGACAAAGGCATGGTTCAACAACCATGATGAAGGAGAAGCATCGGTGGAAATTGAACGTGACCAGGCAGTACGCTTCCTGCAGGACAACATAGAGAAGGACAAATGGCTGGAAGAATATTTTCCAAGACAGATGGAAGTATATCACCACGCCATCGAGCAGACCAAGGAGCAGTTGCTCAAACAGATTAACATGGTATAGCGAAACAATAACAAGATATGGACGGAATCAATAGCAGACGGTTTGCGGAAATGGAGGCTCTTGCAAGCAGTTATTTCCGCTGTTACCTGGTACCGGTGATGAATGAAACGCAGGCTTATCTTAACCGTAAGCAGGTGGAGGAAATGAAGGAATACTCTACCTCGGTCAGCGGTATTCTCGGTATGATGGCAACTGCAGGACAACCTTTAGGAGATCCATACCAGACACTCAAACTGACCGGAGAATGGAACTCAAAGACTACGGAAGAGTATATCGGAATGTGTAAGGAACGCATTCTGGCCTCGGATGACATCCAGCGTGACCTGGCTTGTATGGCCGGTCGGTGGCGTGAAACCGTAGTGGCGGAAATCGGACGTAAGCGTTACGATGCCCTTTCTGAGAAACTGGGATGTGATCTGGCGTATGCCTATCTGGACTACCGGATGGACCAACTGATGGTGGACAAGCTGGTGAACGACCGGATACCCAAGTCATCGGCCGAATACATTATCCGAAAGGCCGGACAATCGAGTCTGCTGGGACTGGCCCAGACACTGGGACGTTCGCCGCTGGCCGAAGAGATAGAATCACGCAGTGAGGCTGCCTATCATCCAAGTACGCTGGAAAAGGGTGCCGGAAATGTACTGGGCGCTTCGGCTGACGCCATTATGCTGGGAGGTGCCGGCTCGTGGGCCTCTCTTGCCAGATTCGTGGGTATGGATGTGGCACTGACTGCTGCCGCCGACAGCCTTATGCCTGATACTCCCCGGGAAAAATCCGTAGAGGAATGTATCAGCAAAGGCGTATTCGGGAAGGAGAACAATGTGTTCGACATTTTCCGTAAGGAAGCGACCATGATTCCAGCCAAGGAAAATACACTGATTGCCCAAGTCAACGGACAGCTGAGAAACAAAATACCTGTCATCAATTTTGGTTTTATGGATTGGAGCAAAAAAGAAAATGAAAAACCGGTATGGATGAAGAACTACAGTATGCCGGGAAAAGAACGTAAAGATCAGTACAAAGACGTCCCCCTTGTGGTAGCCCCGGGATATGAGGATGCCTACCTGAAAGAACAGGAAATGCTGAAGGAAAAAGCTGAAGCTGAAAGGGAACAGACAAAGAATAATACTGAAACACAGACCGACGGATATACCGGACAAAATGCGGAGGATGTCGAAACAGCTATCGAAACCCGGGAAAAGACGGAAAGCCAAGCTGAACAAACCAACATAAACGGATGGGACGGTCTTCTGCGCTCTTTCGGTCTTGACGGAATGGGAAAAGTAGCCGGTAATCTGGGCTATATCATTGCCATGCTGCCGGATATGCTGCTGGGACTATTTACCGGAAAAACGAAATCCCTCGGACTGAAAGACAACCTTCTGCCGATAGCCAGCATTGTAGCCGGACTGTTTGTCCGAAACCCGCTGCTGAAAATACTTCTCATGGGACTTGGCGGTGCCAATCTGCTGAACAAGGCCGGTAAGGAGGCCCTGTCAAACCAACAGAACGAGGATAACGGATATTCCCGTAAAGAAAGCGGAAACCTGCAATACAAGCGGTACGCAGACGAACCTTTGAATCCACGTATCGCAAATCCGGTATTGCAGGGCTGCACGCTAATTGCCACGATAGATCGTGTGCCCTGCACCATACAAATCAGTCCGACAGTAGCGGATGCCTACCGCAGCGGCGCAGTGCCTCTGAACACACTGGCCAACGCCATACTGGCCCAAAGTGACAGACTGCGTCAGATGGCTGCGGAAAATTACGACAGCAGCCAACAGGAATCAGCGGCCAGAAGCAGAGGTATCCAGTAAAACTAGCAGAAAATCAACAACACAAACACATCCAATATATGAAAGAAAAGTCGCAAATAGAGAAGAATGCCGCACAAAAGCAAGTAGAACTGCTTTCGTCGGCATTGAGTAGCGCTTCGGATGCCAACGGCCACTGGCTCAATGCAGCCGGTAAGCATTATCCAAGACTCTACCCGCAAGGAGTCTTGGCCAGTCCGTTCAACGCCTTGTTTATGGCCCTACATTCGGACAGCAAAGGGTGCAAGACAAATCTGTTCACCCTGTACACCGATGCCAAGGCACGCGGCACATCAGTAAGGGAACATGAGCAGGGAGTCCCGTTCCTCTACTACAACTGGAACCGCTATGTGAACCGCAACAACCCGGAGGATATCATCACCCGAAGGGATTATCTCTTACTGGAACCGGAAGTAAAGGAACAGTACAAAGGAATTCACAACCGTGAGATACGCACCCTGTTCAACATCGATCAGACGACGTTCCCCTCTGTGGACGAAAGGGGCTACGACCTTGCTCTGAAGACCGACGGCGGCATCACGGAGAAAGGATATTCGGAGGCTGACGAACGCAAGCTGCACATCCGATTCAACGATTTCCTGCTGAAAATGCGCGAGTATCTTGTCCCTGTACGTTCGGACGGAAGCGGTATGCCCCACTATGAGACAGACCGTGATGCGGTGTATATGCCCCGCCAGCGAGATTTCAAACATTACCATGACTATATACAGGAAGCCCTTCGTCAGATTGTGAGCGCCACCGGCCACCAGCAGCGACTTGCACGAGAAGGTATGGTGATGAAAAACGGGATGCCACCATCGGAAGATGCATTGAAACAGGAAAGGCTGGTGGTAGAAATAGCATCCGGAATCAAGATGCTGGAACTTGGCCTGCCGGCACGACTGACGGAAGAAAGCATGAAGATGGCAGACTACTGGAACAGGGAACTCAAAGAAAACCCTATTCTGATAGACGCATTGGAAAGTGACGTGAACAACGCCCTTGAGGTGATTCACAAAGCGGAGAAAGGCGAAAGAATAGAATATGCCACTTTGCGTAACCGGCAAAAGACAACTGACCTGCGCGACCAGCTTCCAAAGCACTATTTTGTAGCGGATGAAATCAGCAGATATCCGAACAAGGAAGACAAGAACATCGTGCTTGTCATAGACCGTCAGGGCAAGAAGGCAGACGTGGTACTGCCTGCAGGCGCTTCTACGGAGGTGGACAATGAGGTCCCGGGCATGAACAAAGCACGTATCGAACGTGCCTTGCGACTGGAAGGTATAGAAAACGTGCGTTTCTTCAATCCGGACGGTGCTTTGGGCTACCGACCCGATGATACGTATTTCGCAGAAAAACAGGTGTCGCTGGCCCGTTTGAAAAACTGGACAATGGAAGTACTCTCTACGCTGGACGTTACTCCAGCCGTAAAACAGGCCAATGAAAAATGCTTTGACAAGATACAGATGGTGCAGGACGACAAGAACCGCTGGGCCCTGTATCTGAAACCGGAGAACGAACCGGGATACAGCGTTTATCCGGACAAGGAGGACGTAAACCGTTTCTTCACCACGCTGAAACAGGCAATGGATGACATTGACAAGGTACGCATGGAACTGGCACACAAGTATTATGCACTGGCAGAGATAAAACCAGACCTGAAGGTGGACCTGTTCAGTACCGACACCAGGGATATAGACCTGAACCGCATACAGAAGGTCTGCGTATTCAAGACGAAGAAAGACGGTATCCAGTGTGCGGCTACCATAGACGGCAACCGTATGCAACCGAGAAGCATGACTCCCCAGCAGTGGCAACGCATGTGGCTGGCAGAGGACAAGAATGAGTATAAACGCAACCTGGCTGCAACGCTGTTTGCAGACGTACTGCAACAGGGGCAGACGCAGGAAGAACACGCCGGAGAAAAACAGGAAAAGGATGCCGAAAGACAACAGACAACTGAGACCGCAAAAGACAGTGCTGAAAAGACGATACAGAATGAAACGTCTGCACAGCGGGAATCCTGGGACAGGATAAAGGCAAAACATCCTGATGCCCTGCAATTGGTACGGAAGGGTGACTTTTACCGTATGTACAATGAAGATGCAGAAAAGGGTGCCAGCATACTGGGAATTATCGTAAAAAAGCTTTCGGGAGGAAGTGAACGGGGCTTTGCACAATCGGCAGAGTTTCCTTATCATAAACTGGACGAGTACCTGCCCAAACTGATCAGAGGCGGTGAACATGTAGTCATCTGTGATGCTCCGGAACTGGAGAAAGCAAGAGGCAAAGCCGCGCAACAGTCTGAAGGCATGTCGGGTGGGAGGCAATCCGAAGGCACAACCAGAGATACTGGCCAAGTGTCCGGACAAGACGGGAGCAAAGAATCAGAGGAACAACGTACAACATTAAGAAGATAAGGATATGGCTGGTAAAAATAAAGAATATGCAGACAAGTATGCAGAGTATGCCATGGAGCAGATGCGCCGCTACGGCATACCGGCATCCGTGACACTTGCCCAAGGCATTCTGGAAAGCAGCAACGGGCAGAGCCGTCTGGCACAGAACGAGAATAACCACTTCGGGATCAAGGCTACTCCCGACTGGATTGCGCAGGGTGGCCGATACGGACTCTACACGGATGACAAGCCGAACGAAAAATTCTGCAGCTATGACAATGTGGGCGAATCATTCGAACATCATTCCAGATTCTTGAAAGAGAACAGCCGCTATGCCGAGTGCTTCAAGCTCCGTGCGGATGACTATAAGGGATGGACAGAAGGAATAGCAAAAGCCGGATATGCAACTGGAGGAAACTATGCAGCTACACTACAGAAAATCATCGAAAATAACGGTCTTGACAAATACGACCGTCAGGTCATGCAGGAAATGGCCGCGCAGGGAAAAAATTTCGGTGTTGAGCAGAATCCTTTGCACGGAGAAGAAAAGGCAGGAACGGCAGAAAAATATTCATTTCCGGTGGAACGCAAGGAATTCCTCTTTGTAACGTCGGCCTTCGGTATGCGCCAGGATCCGATGAACAAGGAGAAGCAGCAGATGCACAAGGGACTTGACATACGATGCAAGGGAGACGCGGTGCTGGCTACGGAAAACGGAGGAAAGGTCGTGTCGGTGAACAATAATGTGAACTCTGGCGGAGGCAAGACGATAACAGTAGAATACAGCAGGCCGGACGGGAACAAGGTACAATGCACCTACATGCATCTGAGCGACATCGCCGTAAAAGCCGGTGACAGCGTAAATGCAGGACAACGGCTCGGAATCTCCGGAAACACGGGAACCAGAACAACCGGTGAGCATCTGCATTTCGGTGTGACAAACATATACAACGACGGAACGAAACGTGAGGTGGATCCGGCGGCCTATCTGGCAGAGATCGCCCAAAAAGGAAATATAAAACAGCAGGTGATGTACAACGGAAGTGACCTTCTGGCCAAGTACAGGGATAACGAGAACATAAACATAGATAAGACCATGAATCCTGATGCCTGGATGAAGAAACTGCTTTCCTCGGAGGATAGCGGTGTCGGCATATCGGGATGCAATGACCCCATCGTAGAAATGGCGATGACCGCTTTCACATCACTGATGCTATTAGCTACGCAGATAGATGCGAAAAGCGAAGAAGAGCAGAATGCCGCAATCTCGGCTGCAATGGACAGGCACAGGCTTGACCTGACATCCCTGATGCCGGGCATGAGAACTTGTGAACTGAGCATTGAAGAAAACGGGAAGGCTATCCTGAAAGCAGATAACGGCGAACTGAAAATATCACGCGAGCTGACATCGGCCGAGTTGAGCCGACTGTCTGCCGTATTAAACAACAACGAGCTTTCAGAAGAAGCCAAACGGATGCGGGTGACCGGACTGCTGAATACCGTAATTCTTTCGGAAGCCGCCTCCCGTAATTTCGAACAAGGCATGTCGCAACAGCAGACACAGACGGAAACCATGAAAAGATAGACATAACAAACACATAAAAGACATGACAAAACGCGTGGTGATAACAATAAGCAAATGTGTACTCGGACTATCCACACTGGCAATGCATATCCTGATATGCCACCGGCTGGTCGGCTGGAAAGGTACGGCAGTCGTCGTAACCGTACAGGTAGCCATCGCCGCATGGATGGTCTATATAAAAATCCGTGCACCCGATTAGACAGAATCATTTCAGCATTCAACATCAATATTCAGCACATACATGGTCTGTGGGCATGTAACACTAATAAACAAGACACTTTATGATCAAATGTAATGTAACGGTATGCGGCTTAATCAGCCGTGATGCCATCATCAGAAACGGGAAAGAAGGGAAACAGTTCGTCAGTATGACCGTACAGACCGCCATCCAAGGAAAGGACGGCCAGAGCGGGACAGTGGAAATCAGCGTCAGCATGGACGGTACACAGGAAGAAGCAGCACGTCTGCGAAGCGGTATGCGTGTAAAGGTGACAGGCGTACTGATACCGAAACACAGGGGCGACAAGACTTACTGCAACCTGTCGGCAGAAAGTATCGTACCAGCCGGAGCAGGCGACACAGACAGCCTGCAGGGGGAACTCACATTCCGCGGCAAAGTTGGAAAAACTGTAGATGAACGAACGGACAAAAACGGCAAACCGTTCTTCAGTTTTTCAGCCTTTAGCGCAGAAAAGGTAAATGAGAATTTCGAATACCTGTGGGTAAGATTCTTTTGTTTTGACAAACAACGTGAATCCTGGTTGCAGCCTGCTACCAAAATAGAGGCAAAAGGTGAAATCGATTTCTCCTTGTATAACGGCAAAGTTGATATTACATGCCGTTGTCAGGAGATAAACCTGTACGTTCCGGCATCTAACGACAACTGACGATATGGCAAGTTACAGGAAACGCAATGCGGACGGACCGAACAGCGAAGACAAGGCTCTTGACCTGTTCGCTGAGATGATGATAGAAAAGCTGGAGACCATCGGTAAGGACTGGAAAAAGCCCTGGTTTACAGAGGGAGCACTCCAGTGGCCCCGTAATCTGGCCGGACGCGAATACAACGGCATGAATGCGTTGATGCTCATGTTTCACTGCGAAAAAGAGGGATACAATATACCGAGATTCTGCACCTTTGATTGTGTACAGCGACTGAACAAGCCGGGCAAGGACGGTGAAGAATTGCCGCGGGTTTCGGTACAGAAAGGCGAGAAATCGTTTCCCGTCATGCTGACCACCTTCACCTGCATCCACAAGGAAACCAAGGAAAAGATCAAGTATGATGAGTACAAGAGTCTGTCAAATGATGAGAAGGAACAGTATAACGTGTACCCCAAAATGCAGGTTTTCCGCGTGTTTAACGTCGCTCAGACAAATCTGAAAGAAGCCCGTCCAGAACTGTGGGAAAAGCTGGAACAGGAAAACGGACGCCCATTTGTTCATGAAGGCGAAATGTTCAGCTTTGAACCGGCTGACAGAATGATACGTGACAACCTGTGGATCTGCCCCATCAATGTGAGACATCAGGATGATGCTTACTATTCAATAAGCAAGAACGAAATCACCGTTCCGGAGAAAGTGCAGTTCAAGAGCGGAGAATCATTTTATGGTACCCTATTCCATGAAATGGGACATTCGACAGGCGCGGAAGGCGTACTAGACCGTTTTAAGCCGACCTCATTCGGTTCAAAGGAGTACAGCGACGAGGAACTTGTGGCTGAGTTATGCGGAGCACTGACAGCCCAACGATACGGCATTACAAAGCATATCAAGGAAGACAGCTGTCCGTACCTGAAATCGTGGCTGGATAACCTGAAGGAGTCCCCCCAGTACATTAAGACTGTGCTAATGGATGTAAAGAAAGCATCATCCATGATTACGCAGAAAATAGACCAGATTGCCAGAGATATAGAAATAGAAAAGGCAGAAAAGCAGGAACAGACAGAAGCACCAAAAGAAAAGATGTATTACGCATCTGTAGCCTATCTGCAAATGGCGGATGATACCAAGCAATTGGAAGAACTGAAGGACAAGGGGGACTATAACGGTCTGCTAACCCTTGCCAAAGAATATTATGACGGTAACGGCATGGATGAACAGTACACTTACTCATCGCCATTACAGAACCGTGGCGATGACCTACTGATTGAAGACCAGAACTTCGCCGTGGTGTATAACGGAAGCGTAGGTGGAACCTATGACATTATGCTGAAATACACGGAAGAAGAAGTACGTGACCATATCCGCAGATATGGAATAGGCAGAGCCAGCAATGACGTAAAGGAGGTGGCAAAAGCTATGGTAGCAGAACAATTTGCGGAAATATCACAAAAAAATATTCCGGCCTTTGAGATGCCCAATGGCGAAGTGCTGTATATCAACTATAATAGGGAAAAAGACACATTGGACGTAGGCTCTGCAACCAATGCGGGACTGGCAGTGCAGCACAGCTTCGAGTACAACCATGATAAGGCACTGGATGACAACCTGACGGAAGTGAATGAAAAGTTGGAAAGTATGGAAGAATACCAAGAAGAGGAAGAAATGGAACGAAGCGGATTCAGAAGGTAAAACAGGGGCAAAACAGAGCAGAGGGGGCGGAGTGCCTTTCCGCCCTCTCTGTCTTTTACCCCTGCTCCTGCTCAAAATATTTCTGATAATCCATTTCGTCGATTGTGAGTTCTCTCATTTCCCAATCATATTCCACATCCGGCATACCGGAATATGGGAAGTAAACCGTATAGCCTACCTGCCCATAAGAGCAGAACAATGGAGTCACACAGATTTCACGACCGAAGTAACTCTGTTGCCTACAGTACTTACGCCAATCAAAACGTCCAGCAATAATGTTTTTGCAAAGCCTACTAAGATATTTGTCTTCCTTTGTCATCACGTACTTCTTTTTTTGAACAAGCAGCAAATTTTCGGGACGTTCTGAACACCAATAGCTATCATGGTCAATATATATGCATCTGTCTTTGTCACTTTCCGGTTTCTCAAATGCCAATACCTCATAAGGGCCAAACACAAGACCGGCATCATTTGTGTAAATAACCATATCACCCACTTTCATTTCGCAGTCCGTATCCATTACCTCCGAAAGCCTGTCATAAAATACCTTTCCATCAGCTTCACGCTCAGCCTTCCAACGTAAGAATGCATTCTTGTAACTTCTGCCTGAATTTATAGGAGAAAGTTCCGTCGGATAAACCTCCGCTTCAGAACCTGATGCTGAAATAAGAATTATACTATCGTCCTCTATAACTTCCGGCACAGAAACTACTTGATACACACCGTCAGAGAGTCCATTGTCAGGGTCGTGCCAAAACAAGACATTTCCTTCCTTGATAAAATCATATTTTCCCATAATCAAATATTTATTAAGTTTATTTATTTCCCTTATCTTGAGCCTTTAGACTCGCCGAAAGGTTGATTTTTACGTGCGAACATCACGGCGGAAAGAAGGATGAAAAACAAGGAACAGAGGATGAAATTTTATGAAAAACCGTAATCTGTGATTCCGGAAAGTTTCGGAAAAATTTGACGATGTAGCGACAGCGGTACTTGGGCAGCCATCCGTCCACCGTACATTTGCTGAGTAAAAAACAAAATGACGCGAGTTTATTGCAAAATACGGAGATTCTCCTAAAGATGTAGAAAAGGAAGAAGAGTATGAAAAAGATAAAAAGGGGAAGCAACTATAAAAGTGTACTTGCTCTAATTAAGACGCAGCCTGCCGGTAATGAATACCAGCAAGCCACCTACATGACATAAAATCAGAAATGATAATCAATAACACCACCTATATAAAGCAATGTACCAGGCTCAAGACCACAAACTTCACGCAAGAACTCGTAGGATTGCTCTGCATAAGACTGCACGCCATTCTCATCCATGTAAAACCAATAGCCAGTATCCAAAGGATTTTTAAGGAATTTCTCAAGCTGATAGACCGGGCCAATCCACTCTTGTACTTTCTCAGGTATTACGTCTTCTGCCTTTAAGCGAACTGCTTTGGCAAAGTTTTGTTTCCATTCATCTGCACCCCCCAAGTATCGTATGGTATCTTTGGACACAAACTCAAACATCCCTTTTGGCAATACTCCATTCACCAAATTTTCAATATGTAACTGACGTTCCTCCTCATCAATTTCTCCGCAATAGTCAAAAAAACTACCTGCCCCCTGCATAAGAGTATCCTCATTCAAATAACAGTCCTTTTCTACACGTTTCTGGGTAATTTGAAAAATCTTACTGTGCATAATACAAAAAAATAAATTGTTAAACTTCATTTTTTCCCTTCCTGTAGAAGCTTTCCCGGCTTCCTTGCAGAAGGAAATTTTATATGCAACCGACAGCATTCAATGGATGGTAAAGGCAAGTAAATGGCAGACGAATTTAACGGAATACCCCAATCTGTGATTTGTGGAAGGCTGCCGACAAATTCAGAAGCAAATTAGCAGAGCGGTACTTGATGTCCGTCCCGATGCTGTAAATTTGCATCATAAAATTCAGTAGCAAGGATAGGCCGGCGACTGCGTAAAAGCATGAGCTGAATACTTATAAGCGGTAAATAAAAGAGGGAAAAAGAAAATCCGTACAGGCCAGTAATAAAAAGGGTATAAAAGCTATGTTGCCAAGAACAAAAAGCAGAGTCATGTTAGTGTCCATAACCCTGCTTCACCAATTTCTATTCTATCACTACAAATTCATCAATGTTGCAAAACGCATTCTCATTGGCATTCTCCCATTCATCAGTTAATTTTTCAATATCTTCATCAGAAGTGACTGGCTGACCGAATATCTCTTCCAACCATTTGAACATACTTGGCTTATCTTCAAAATATTCGCACTGGTACTCTTCTTCTGGAGTACAAATATCGGCACGAAATTTATCCGTAAAATACTTGCCATCCTTATCATTTGTCTGAAATACTCCCATACCTGGCTCTTCGCTCAGATAATAATAACTCAATGAAGGGAACTTTTGCTGTATCAGGTCAAAGACTTCATTACAAGGCCCCCATGCTGTTTCTGTCGAAAATTTCAAAGTGTCTCGCTCCATTTCAAGACTGCTCCAATCTCCTCTGCAATAGACTTTATTCCAATCAGCTCCAAGAGCATTTACCAGACATCCTAACCACGCTGTCCCGAATCCGTTTTCAACGGCTGGTGTTTCCATTTTTTCGAGTTCAGACATGATACCATAAAGTTTCTTAACCTCATTCTTGTCACCTTCAATGACATACGAACTGCTGCACCAATTTGGCATAATTCCAAGTTTTTTAATTGTTAAACATCTTATTTTCCCTTTACTTAAAGCTTTTCGCTCCATTTCATTGTCGGGAATGAATTTTCATGCCGAAAACAAAAGCGTGAAAGGATGGTAAGCCAAGTAAGCAGTAATGATTTTGTTGGAATACCCAAATCTTTGATTTGTGGAAGGCTGCCGGTAAAATCAGATAACTGATAGTGAAAACGGTACTTGGAATCCTTCCGTACGCTTTACCTTTGCATGGTAAAATCAAGACGGCAAGGATAAATGGTGAGACAAGGGTATATGCTACCAAAATAAAAAGACTATTTTTTAGAAAAGGCAGGACACGATGGTATATAAAAGTATCTTATCCCCATAAGATTACAAAAAAGTGGAACAGGATAATGTCATTCCTGTTCCACTCACAATATATTCAAATTTTCCTGAACTCATAAATGTGGCAAAAAGCCGAACTGCCAGTATCATACCATCGTTTATTTTGTTTTTCAACATCATCAGCAGAAGTGACGATAGTACCAAGTATATCTCCAAGCCATTTATACAGACTTTGTTCATCTAAAAAATGCCTATGCTTAAATTCTTTTTCCGGAGTATAAACATCGACACAATACTTATCCTTGAAATATTTTCCCTCCTTATCATTGGTAAGGTATTCAACCATTCCCGGTTCTTCACTCTGAAAATAATATCTGATAGAAGGATATTTTCTGCAAACAAGGTCAAAGACCTGATTACAAGGTCCCCATGCCGTTTCTGTCGTAAACCTCAATGTATTTCCTCTTTTGCTGACTGCATTCCATTCCCCACGGCAAGACACTTTTTTCCAGTCTTCTCCCAATGCATCAACAAGACAGCCAAGCCAAGTTATTCCGAAACCGTTTTCAATGGATGCTTTTTTTCTCTGTTCCAGCTTTTTCATTATTCCATAAAGTTCTTTCACTTCATCTGCGCTGCCTATCAAGACATAACTGCTACTGCACCAATTTGGCATAATTCCAAGTTTTTAATTGTTAAACATCTTTTTCCCTCTTTTTTGAAGCTCTTAGCTTGCATTGTCGGGAATGAATTTTATATGCTTAGAATATCAGCGATAAGGGATGTTCAGACATGTAAATGAAGGAATATTTTTATAGAATACCCTAATCTACGATTTGTGGAAGACTTCTGAAAAAATATGACGTAAATTAGCAAAGCGGTACATGTGGTACAGCCTGAGATGTATCTTTGCATAATAAAATCTGGCCGACAATAAAGCCAAGAGAGCAAAATAAACAGCAAGATAATTAGTACGAAGTCTAAAACAGGAAATTAAATATTCAGAGTAAAATAGGATTTATCTCAGAGAAATAAGGAGGAAGAATATAATACCAGTTTAATAAAATAAGGCTCAATGCTTTTATATGGTTGAATGATGAAAATATGCTAAAATCAATATAAACCAATCCATGTAAAAAAACCATTAGACAAAAAAGGACACCAATCAACAATGAGCTTCTGATCTTCTGAAATAGTCTTCAAGAGGAAGCTAAAACCGACATCTGCAATACATGACCAATGTCACAAATATAATCGTAAATAAAATAAACGACTGAAAAAGTTCCTTTCAATAGATCTATATTCTCAAACACCCAGTGGGGTATATTGTATTTGGTTCATACAGTCATCCTCAAAAGTTTAATCCGTACTTTCCAATGTAGCAACACGATAAAAAAAAGAGAACCACAAATATCATATATAGGATGGATAAAAGACCCCATTTCAACTTTTCAGGTTCATTCTCAACTTCCTTTTTAATACGCTCAAAAGCTCCATTTTTACACATTGAACGGTTACGAAGCCGTTCAATAGTAAACATTCCCAATAAATAAAGAGCAAAATACAATGGCTCATATTTTATTGATAATACATTATCTACCCATTTGTCTATAAGTATTAGTATTCCAAAATACAAAAGCACATCAAAAGATGCTACAAACAACATTGCAGCATAATCTTCTCCGAGTGTTTTACCCAACCCCCATCGTCGAAATTTATAAAACTTAATATAGATATATTTCCAAACATTCATATAAATTAATATCTTTTATAACCTTGTCGGAATACTGCATTGCTGGTAGGAGCTGATGACACTCTCCTGGGTAAATATGTAGGCATAACAGGAGGTTTAACATAGGTTTTATCCCGCAAATGAACATGAGGGTTATTGGCATAAGGTGATACACACTTAGTATACCTTGGATCAAATGCTCCAGCCAAATCTAAAAACATATAAATTCCGCTAATAGCCCATCCAACCGGACCACCCCATGTAGCTATAATTCCTACGGCTATATCAGCTCCAGCTTTAATTACCCCTTGACCATCTCCCGCCTGAAAAGATTTAATACCTTGATATAAAGAAATACCGCAACCTATCCAAAACAGTTTGCTTCCAATATTAGCATATTTTTCTGATTCAGCAATAATATTTTTTCTTGCACCGGTATATTGATTTCCAAAGAAATTCTTTTTCCCTTCAACTTTTTCCATATACCATACACCGTTTTTCCCTTTCCATTTCCCCACACCATTATTCCACTTAGCTTCAATGTAAAGGTCGTATTGTTTATAACCGGCATAAAATCCAACACCACTACTAACTTTACCTGCGACATTTAAAGAATTGTCAAAGAAAGAAGAATTATTTTCTGTAGGAATTCCATTCTCCCTCAACAGCATCGAGTTCGAAAGCAACTGTTTCATTGCTTCTTGGGCAAATAAATCCAATTCAACCTTTGTTTGCGGGTTTGTTTTGAGAGACATATTTATCGTTTTACACAAATATTGTTCTGGCGTTTCTGCATAGCTTGCACTATCAGCAGCCATACGCCATGCCGATGCCAATTGTGAATTAAGATAAGATACTAACCCTAAATTCTCGATATTATCCATAAAGCCATTGTATAAAAAGACAGCAAGCAATAATCCCTTCTCAAAAAAGGACATATTGCTTGCTGGTAAAAGAATAATTTACTCTTGCTTGTATTCACTTTCCCAAACAGCTTCTTCCGGGCCGTCACCTTTGTGACCGGCAAGCTGAATGACGAAACTCTTAGCAGGGAAGAACGGTGTAATATGTATATCCAACAAGATACGGTCTTTCTGGTTCGGATCCTGTTCAATCTTCACCACCTTAAAGCGTTCGATAAGTTTGTTGGGCCCCATTACACTATCCAGGAACTTTACAATCTGAGAGCGTAAATCCGCTTCTGTACGAGTGTTCCAGTTTTCAAATGCACGACGGTTGAGGAAGTCAAATAATACTTTCGTAATATAGTCGAACACACGTACAACAGAATAAGTCTGCAAACCGAGGTTATCTCCATTGAACAAAGTTTTGGCAGAGAAAGCCATTACTTTGCTATATTCATTAACCATCGGAACAAGTCCCATCCGTTCAAGTTCAGAGATTTCACTACGCTTCAAGTCAAAACGAACACTTTCAACTTCATTGAGTCCTCCAAATTTCTTTCCGGCAACAACCTGAGACATCAATGTCCCATAGATTTTACCGGCGAGTGCTGTTGATGGCGGAACATAAAGATTCTCTTCTTCTCCTACGGAATCCTCCTTTGCACGGCCAAGCAGCCAGTTACATGTCATCACTGTATTTGACTTGAAAGCATCACCACTTGTGTGATCTGCATTAAAGAATATATCAATTACATCATCAGGAGACTCCAAGTCTTGGAAGTCTGTAATAAGGAATGCCTTGTTGTCATAAGCCATCTTAGACCATTTGTCCAAAATAGCATTAGAGCCCAAATAACCAGGCACAACAAGCAAAGAATAATTACGGCGTAAATCCAGACGGTCAAAATTCTGTTTCAATTCTTTGTTGATATAGTCAGCAAAAACAGTATTATCCAAATCACGCAACTGTTCCATACTGGCATTAACAATTGTAACATTCTTGACCTTGTCATTTTCCGTATTTTTATAGAAATATGCAACGGAACGGTAAGCTACTTCCAAATCATGGGTACGAGCCAATGCGGCTTTCAAATTCTTATTCAACAGTTCTTCGGCCTGAAGAGCAGTTTCCTTAGCCTTATCACGCATTTGCTCTGTAGTGGTATTGTTGCGGAGCAAATCCACCCATACACCTAAACGTCTGACGAGAGCTTTACGCTCAGCATCCCACTGTGCATCAGTCAAGAAAATATTTCGACGAGCCTTTCTGTTAGGGTTCATGTTTGAATACCCGTCAATAATATTTTCCAAGAATGAAAAGCCACCGAATTCTTTCAGGCGATCTATTGCGGAGGCAGAAGCGGCCTTACCTTGAGAGGTTGTTTGAACAGAAGTAGCCGTTACAGCCTGTTGTAGTTTTTGTTCATTTTCAGGTTTCATAAATCTCAATTTTAAATTTTAGACTTAGATTGAGCTTCATTAATCTCTTGCATAGAGATTTCCAGGACTTCAGCCAAAGCTTCCCTTAAAGCAGGATTTTCTATCACTTTCTGGAGAGCCTTATTAGAAGAAAGCTGTCGGGCAATCTTGATACTCTGTTCACGTTCGATATCCAGCTCGCTCAAAAACTCGCTGTTCTCCTTAATTTTGCCCGCTCCAAAGTCTCCAAGGCCTTTGAAAGTCATAACCTCCTTTACTTCGTTGCCTTCTGCATCTACATGTTCCAGTTGCACGGTAGGCTCAAAACGCCCAAACACATCTTCTATGGTCTGCAAACCGTAAACACACTCAGGCTCAGAAGGAGCATCGTCTGTCAGTTTCTGGACAATTAAAGTTCGGTTGGAAGGGATCTCGGCTATAGACTCATTCGCATCGACCTTAACTTCATTGCCGCCAATTCCGTAATTGTACATTCCCATAAATTTTTTCTTTATATGTTAATAATCCGTTTTAATTCACTCTTAAGATGCATCGGGCGCAATATACGAATTTATTTTTGTTTCATCAAATTTATATAGAAGAATCTTATGGAAAAACTTAGGGTTTTTAATAAAAAACCGTATATTTGCGAAAACCAACAATAAACATAAAAGCTAAAAGACATGAGTTATCTGAAAATACCAATAGATTTGAAGGCAGCTGTAAGCGGGAAACTCGAAAGATGTTCTTATGAAGAATCCATTGCACAGCAGATAATGTTGCTGATTGTTTCACGTTATGGAGAGGTAATTGGTAAAGATAGTTATGGCTCTGTAATATGGGAACTGGAATTCAGTCAATTGGTAAAAATCAGCGATTGGGAGAATAAAGTTCAGGAGTCTTTGTTACAAGCCATAACGACGTATGAACAGCGCTTGAAAGAGGTAACCGTAAATGTAGTTTTATCCGAGATTGACGATGAGAATAAAAAAGATACTCATGTACGCAGAAAAGCTCAAATAACAGTGAGAGGAAACATAAGTTCAACGGACCAACCGTTCTATTTCAGCACGCTTGTTTATATAAGTCCGTTATCACAATAATAAAATAGTAAAGACTATGCCAGACAAAAGACATATTGAAATAAAGGAAAGAATTCTGAGATTCGCTATGGAACTATGGGGTATCAATGACTCACGCAACATGGATCCCGTAGTCGATTTGTTATTGGATGTCTTCGCATACGAAACGGCCCGTCTGCATCAGGAAATAAAAGCGTCGGACTCCCGTTTGCTCCATCAGTTGTCACGCATACTTATAGACAACAAATGGGCCTTGCCTATTCCGGCCCACGCATTAATGTCTGTAACCCCCAATAATAATGAAACCTGCATACTAAATGCGGAAGACCACTTCTATACTGAGAAATTCATTTTCGGCAAAGAAAGTGTACAAGTATTCTTTACTCCTCTCTTCAATTATCCTCTGGTGAATGGCCAGCTCCGTTTCGTTGCCCACGGTGATACCATCAAAACCTTTTCTGAGAGGAGTACTGCTTCCAATGTATTCCTCAGCCGTAAAGATCAGATAGAATCATATGTTGTCTGGCTCGGTATCGATATAGACGAAGAACATCTGGCAGAAACACAGGAAATGACACTTTGCCTGATTCCTGACGACACGTCCTTTGTCCCCTTCTTGCAAATGGCCCAATTTTATGATTGCAACGGGAAAAAGATGCCATCCCAATCTGGTCTTACTGTGGAGGATCCGTTCAATAACGCCCACTATTTTGAGGAAATAAAAGACTTCTACAACGATTATTTTATTAAAATAAATCTAGCAGGAGCAGACAAATCACTCAAAGCATTACCACAAATTATACCTCAGACCAATCAGGAGAATCAGGATATAGACATAAAGAACGGATACTTTTGGATAAAACTCCGTTTACCTGAAGTCTTCAATTCACAAGATTCCCTTGACTCACTGAACATATATCTGAACACATACCCTGTAGTAAACAGAAAGCTGGTTTATAAACAGCATAATTTTGCGACCAACGGGCGTTACATTCCTCTTCCATGTCCAAAAGGAGCCTATTTCCTTAATATCCGCTCCATTTGTGACAATACAGGAAAGGAGTACCCCAACCGATTGCAGCAGTATGACGAAAATCCGACAGGTGTTTTTGATTTATACTTCGGAGACCTGGAACGCTTTGATTCGGACAGTGCCATTGATCTGATCAGCCAGATTCTACAAAGAATCAGAGAAGACGGAAATGCCTTTTCCGCATTAAATCCTGATTTGCTGACAGCGCAACTGAAAGAGCTGTTCTCAAAACTTTCCGAGATTGAAAAGACTGTAGAAAACGTAAGCAGGGATGAAAAAAGGCAACGTATTTTCGCTCTGACGGTACCAGCCCCCAATGCTACGAGTGCGGAAGTAAAATTCTGGATCACTTCAGGACGACTGGCCAACGGACTTGATGAAAGGGCATTTATCCAACAGTTCAACATGGAAAAATATGATGCTACAAGTCTTGTTTTCAGAACTCCCGTTCAAGGCGGAATCGTGCATACAGAAGAATCCAATCTGGTACACAGCCTGAGATACGGACTTGTCAGCAGAGACAGAATCGTATCAAAGCAGGATATATATAACTATATTTACCACAAGATAGGAAACAATGTAGAGAATATACAGATTAAGGACGGTGTAGCCATTTCTCCGGAAAGGAAAAAAGGGTTTGTCCGCATAGTTCAAGTTGAAATAAAATTAAAACAAAATATAGGAGACTTCTTGGATCTGTCCGTTTTCGCTCATTTTCTTGAAAAGGATCTGACTGAAAAGTCCGTATGCAATTCATCTTATAAAATTGTATTCTTATGACAAACAACGACTACAGCCCCAGTCTGGTTTCTGCCATAAAATTAGCCCAATCAATGGCCCGGCAGGAACGACAAAGTACATACGGTGTTCCACATCTGGTGTTAGCCATGCTGACAGAAAGTACAGGCCTTAAGGAGATCCTGCAATCCATGCAAAAGGACGTTGCCTATCTGATGGACTGGTTTGACACGCGTAAAGAAATGTACACATCGTCGGAAAGCGACTCAGACGAAATATGCGCGGATGATGAACTGTCCAAAGTACTGGATGAAGCAGAACGCTCCAAAATAAAGCTGGGAAGTGACCACATAGACGCCCTCTGTGTATTTACAGCCATATCCAGAGAAGGTGTCATCTATTCGCACCAGCAAATAGAATTACTTGGAGTAAGTGAAGAGGATATTCTAAAATATTATGACGCCCTTGCACCGGCCTATTCCTTTCAAGGAGAAGAAAACCAGATATTGGCCTCGTTTCCATACGCTGAGAATCTGAAAACAGAAGCGACCATCAAAAACGGAAGTATAGTGGTAGGCAGAGACAAGGAAATCAGAACCATGCTTGAATGTCTGGAACGCTCAGAAAATAAAGCCATAATGATAATAGGCGATTCAGGTATAGGCAAAACATCCATAATCAATGCTTTTGTCAAAGAAATCTGTTATAATAAAGACGAAATGCTGCAACAAGTTTCTGTTGTAGGAATGGACACAGCCAAATTATTGGCCGGAACATCATCAGAAAATGAGATATCCCAAAAGACTGTGGCCCTGATACATAAACTGAAACAAATTGAGCAAGTAGTTCTTGTGATAGATGACCTTCATGTGTTACTGGAAAACGGGAATACAGGTAAATCAACTACTCTGATAAATATTCTCAATGCCCAGATTGGTGAAGGAGCCTGCAATCTCATATTTACCATTACAAAAGATGCATACCGCAAACACATAGAAAAGCAATCTATAGAAAGCAAACTGGTTATCATAAATGCGGAAGAGCTGGATTATTCCACTCTATTATGTGCCTTGCACCTGCACAAAAAGGAAATAGAAAGCCATTACGGTCTTGAAATTTCTGATGACTGCATTCCAAATGTAATACAATTATCACGCCGATATTTCAAGGAACGCAGTCTTCCATCTGCAGCAATTGATCTTTTGGACAGAACTTCTGCCGCAGTCCGTCTGTGCAACAAAAATGCAAGAAATACAATAGAAAATATCCGGGCAGAATTCGAACGCCTGCAGGAGAATGCAGAAGGTACAATTCAGAATTCCGATTTGCAATTACTTTATCGGATGATTTTCAATAAAATAGGTTCAGTTATAACATCGAAACTTTCAGATACCTATACATGGAATGATGAAGACAAATATGAGGTAAAACTCCAATGGATTAATAAAATCCTGACAGAGCTGGAAAATCTATCACTCCGCACCATAGGAACCGTAACCGCAGCGGAAATTGAAGCAATCGTGGCCGAATGTACCAATATTCCTATAGGAAAAATACAGGCCAGGGAGAAAGACCGACTTCTCGGTATAGAATCAAAGCTCAGGGAAAGAGTCAAAGGTCAGGACAAAGCGATTACTACCTTGTCTGATGCCATTATCGAATCACGAAGTGGATTGAGTGACCCCAAAAAGCCCATAGGCTCCTTCTTTTTCCTTGGACCTACCGGAACAGGTAAAACTGAGCTGACCAAATCATTGGCAGAACTGCTGTTTGACAATGAATCTGCCATGATCAGGTTCGATATGTCCGAATTCAAGGAAGAGCATTCAGCTGCCCTGCTTTATGGAGCACCTCCGGGATATGTCGGCTACGAAGAAGGTGGTCTGCTGGTGACACAAATCAGACAAAAGCCTTACTCTGTAGTCCTTTTTGATGAAATCGAAAAAGCACATTCCAGCGTATATGATGTATTTCTTCAAATGATGGATGAAGGTAAGATACATGACAAACTGGGTAGAGAAGGTGATTTTTCCAACTCGATAATCATTTTCACATCCAACATTGGAAGTCAATGGATTGTGGATCAGATACAGGCCGGCCATACCCCAACATCTGCAAAACTTATAGAGGTTATGGCCCAATACTTCAGGCCTGAATTTCTTGGGCGACTGACAGAGGTGGTACCATTTTCCCCTATAAATGAGAATGTGGCCAAAGAAATCTTCTTATTGCATTTTTCAAGATTGAAAAAGCAGTTACTTGAACAAAAGAACATCAATCTTGAGCTGACGGAAGAAGCACTTCAGTACCTCTCACAAAAAGGATTCTCACCAAAATACGGTGCACGCCCTATAGCAGGAGTAATAAGAACGTATATTAAAAAAACGGTATCAAGACTTATCGTTTCGGAACAGATCAAACCAGGTGACAATATTGTAGTCAATTTAAGAAATAACGAACTTGTATGGGAACTCCAATAGACAGGAAAGAAAAAATAAGCGAACTGAAACGCAGCAGTGCAAACAATTACATTGCCGAAGTCTTTTTTGAGGAATTGCAGTTCATCCTCAAAGAAGACCTGCTGGATTCTCTCATGATAATTTGTCACGGGATGAATCCGCGTGTCCACTCCAAAGACATTATGAGCGCTTCATTACGTTATTTCTCTACGTCAAATTCATACAAGGAATTTGTAGCCCTGCATCTAGCAAGGAACAGTATGTATCACCAGCTTCCGGAACTCCTGTTCCATCCTCTCGTCATAAGCACACCGGGAATGAGCAACAAGGAAATTGTGGATGCGATACGTGCCAACAAAAAAAAGGAGAAGGAGCTGATTTCTTTTTTTATTCCATTCGATACAGCCTTCTTCAAGGAACGTGTCAAAATCATCGACCGTGATTTGAATTTCTTTTCAAATCCAACAATGCGTGAAAATCTGAACCACCTTGTAGAAACGATGCTGGGCATACCATTGGATATCACCAGCCATCAAAAGTACAAATTGTTCCTTTTTCTTTGCCAATCGGATGGATACATGGAGAATCTCCCGGCCATTGAAAGGATGTTTTCTGTTGTTCTTGACCTTGAAGTCAGGCTCAGATATATACCGCATGTGATTTCCGTTTCACAATATTCGCCTATCAATGAAGGTATTCTGGGAGAAAATCTTGGATTGAACGGAGATGTAGAATGTGAAGGCGACGATATGGAAGCGACCATAGTCTTCGGACAGTCAGATAATTCAGATGACTACAACAGGCAATCACGTATCGACACTATTGTGACAGAGATATTGAGCTTCTTTATACTTTCATTCAGAGAAATACACATAAAACACCTGATACAGGGACGTACCGACTGTATTCTGGGAGAAAACCGTTTGGGATATGATATGAATCTATAAACAACAGATAAAAAAGTTAGAATATGGAAATGTTATTATCTTTTTTCTTGAAATACCTGTTAGCACCGCTGCTCGTAACGGTCATGCTGTTTTTCCTGAACGGCATGAAAAATCTGAAACGGAAGCTGAGTATGAAAAAAGCCATTATCTTCATACTTGTTTCAGCTTTGATAATTGCCCTTCCCTGCCTGTTGGGACTTCTCAGAAATGAATTCGTATGGGGCGGACTTCTTCTGACAATCCTATGCTACATCGGGCTGGGCTTTATCTTCTGGAAGTACACAGAATCAGATTCTTTCAAAGCAGTCGGACTTGGAGAATCCACCGGAGGAACAATACTGCTGCTTTCTGTTTCCGGCATACTCGGAGGATGGATATATTACCTTATATTTGAGAGGATAAGCAATCTTCCGTATGCCATTTGGGGAGCACTGAATGTACTATGGTTCATTGTACCATACATGATTATGCTGGGCAGAAAACTATTTCTGCTTATACCGCCTCCCATCTATGCTCCGTGGGAACTGGAATTCGGGACTTTCGACCGTAACTATTGGGACAATATTGACAGCTTTGAGTTCAAGTCCGTAAAAGTAAAAATCAACCGAAAGATAGGTGACAAGAATTACGCTTCGCTGGTTGTAAAGCTGCCGGACGGCATTTCTCTGGGTAATTGGTTCAACTGGTTTATAGAAGACCAAAACCGCAGATTTCCGCAGAACCGAATCGAAACAGGAAAAGACGGTTACAAGGTCGGATGGACTTTCTATACAACAAAATGGTTCAGTTATCCGCTGCTGATACGGATTCTTGATCCCCACAAGGACAGTAAGCAGAACAAAATCAGGAACAATCGACCTATATATATCAGAAGAGTAAAATTAACTTCAACAAAAGAGTAAGCATATGAAGATAGAACATTTACCGATCAATTGGGTCAACGGAGTAAAGTTGACAAAGGATCATTTCTTCGGGAATTATTATAACATGATAGAATCTCTATATGGAAGTATCGAGGGCCAACTGACTGACTACAACTATGGAATCGGGAAAGCACTTGACAACTCAAATGACAATATAGAATTCGATATAACCGGAGAATCCCTTGATACCCTGTGTGTACGCCTGAAGAAATGTAACGGACTGACGAGAGGCGGTATTCCAATCATCTTCTATGAAGGGCTGTATGGAGATTACGTGCCTACAGCTACATTGCCAGACAGCAATCCACTCTCTATAGAGGACAATGTGTTCCTCATTCTTGTATCAATAAACCCTTATGAAATGATACCCATAGGCGAGCCAGATCCGGATGTTGTACCCTTACATCATCCTCATGTACTGCCAAGCATAAAAATGCATATTATACCCAAAAACCAAACGAACAAGGCATTCTACAGCAAAAACTTTCTGATAATCGGAGAAATAAAATCCCATGGAAACGCATTTGCAGTAAATCGCCAGTATATACCGCCATTGCAGAAATCTGTCTATCATGACGGTTTGAAATCGTTCATAAACCAACTGACACACATTCTGCACAACATACGGGAGGATATAAGGACTATATACAGCCGTAACCTGTCAGACAAGCGCAGGGATGCTCTGGCCAACAATACGTTTGTCCTGTGCAATGCTTTCAGCAGTTTTTATAACAGCCATATCTTCTTTATAGAACAGATAGCTCAAGAACAGCCTCCTATTTTTCTTATCCAAGCCGTCAATGAATTGGCCAACGGGCTTGTTTCCGCATTACAGACCTTGTCTGAAACCATGCGTGAGGAGCTGCTGCAATATTACTACGAGTGGACCAATATTACTCCATCAGACTTTATGCACAGCATTGAAAAAGTCGCCGGTATTACATACGAGCATACGGATATCAGCTCTTCACTGCATACTTTAGGCGCATTTCTTTCTCTTCTGGAACGGATGTTTCACAAAATGGGAGAACTTGAATATATCGGCCTAGTGAGAGAAAATATTGTAGTCGGAGAAGAGAGCACTGCTTCCCCCCAAGAAGAGAAGAAAAAGAAATGGTCTTTCATGTAATTAAAAAACTGAATTATGGAAGCAATGAACATAGAAGAGCGCAAAAGCGCCAAGTGGAAATTCTCCATCATATTCGTCGTCACCTTACTGGTCATTGCCTTATGCGGCAGCATCTCGATTGTGACAGCCCAGAGAGGAATCGCACTTCTTGAAAACAAAAAGTCGGAATACGACGAAGTGTTCAAGAAACAGGCTGAACTCAATTTCCAGATTGAAGAACTGTTCCGTGAACTGAACAGTCTGAAAACCAAGAAGCGAAATGCGAGCGAACACAAGCATTTGCAAAATCTGATAACCAAGAAGCGCCAGCTGATGGAGAATGAGATAACCAGCTTCGCATCCAACAAGCAGAACTATGAGGTATACAAGGTAATGCTCGACCAGATAAAAGAGATACAGGTTACCATGGATAACCTTGACCGTGAAGCTAAAAAAAGAGAATCCAATATTGAGCAATTGGAGAAATGCAGGAATAAGTATCAGGAATTAACAAAAGAAAAATTGCAGAAACCATGACAAAAGATGAAAATATATGGGGTAATGTACGCTTTGCGATATTGCTGGTGTTTACCGTAGTGCTGACCTTTATCATCCTATGCAAGTATGTGTTTGATGTTCCAATGAAAGAAAGCTCGGAGCTGATCAAGGACATCAACCACTCGGAAACCATATTTACCGAACAAAAGGAACATGCAAAAAAATCTTCGGTAATATGGAATCAAATCGATTCATTGGATTTCAACGCATACCAGGTACAGCGTATGGATGAAATAAAGGGAAAAATATATGGCCTTCAGGAAATCTACACCAAAAACGGAATGAATTCGAGATTCATGTTCGGTGCACTGACTTCCAAAACATTAAGATTCCACTTCGACATACAGGAAGAACTGAGTGCACTGAAACACAACAATGAGCTAATAGAAAAAGACCTGGAAGAATGTAAAGCTAATCTATAAGCGATATGGATAACAAGAGAAAAATTATCATCACCGCCCTTGGTATACTTGCCATAGGAGGTATAATCATCATCCTGTTGTTGCCCTCTAAATCTCAATTGAGCAACATCGACTTTTATGTATTTGATTCCAATGACAATTATCATTACGAAGTGAATGAGAAGCTGGAATTCATGATAAACGATACAGCTGCCGTAAAAGGAAGGAAACTGCTGTGGCAGATGGGAAACGGTGATGCAATAAGCGACAAAAGCAATATGAAATACAGCTATGAATCTCCGGGTAAATATCTGGTAACACTGAAAATAGACAACAGCTACACTATCAACAAATACATAAAAGTAATATCCGGAACTGAACGTGCAGCCATTGATTCTGTTCCGCATATTTATGGCGTAACTGAAGGCTATCAGGGGGAAGAGCTCGTCTTTGCGGCAGAGGGATATGGCATGAATTCCTGGCAATGGGAATTTGGAGAGAGCGGTACTGTTGATGCATACGACCAGCAGGTGGTATATACCTATGAGAATCCGGGAGAATATACTGTAAAACTGCAAACGAATACAACGCAGTACCCTGTAAAACATCACATAACAATCCTGCCACGCTTTGAAAAAGCAGAAGAAATAGTAACAGTGGATTCACTCGTACTGGCACAGAACGACATTCGCCAACATTTGCAAGCCATTGCAGATGCACGTGTTTCACAGCACTCTGTCTATTACGAACACTATAACTACATACGGAACAAATACTTCTGTATCCCTGCTGACAGGGTCGCAGTCGTGGTAAACGGAGACAAATACAATGACTTTACCGGTTACTGCCAAGGGCTTCATTTCCTCGAAAGCAATACCAAACGACGCGTCCGCATTGATGAAGTGCTTATCGACAAACTTCATTGTGTATCAACTATCCAAATAACCCAAAGTTACACAGAGAGATGAAACAGAAATACTACAAATCCATAGCCATATTATTTCTGGTGTGGGCCGGATGCAGTATGCCCGTACACGTATCCGGGCAAGTATCTGCATGGAACAGAACCAGAACAACAGGAAAAAACATATTCAATTATCTGCCGGATGCAGGGAAAAATCCTGCAGTCAAAAAAGACAGAAGCAATCTGATTGTCTACTCCGACAGAAATGGCAATCAGGCATACGAGGATGCTTATTTCCAGCGTAAAAGAGGAAAGCAAGGAATTGGCGTCCCATACTACATCATTGATGAGGAAAACGGGAACTACAGTCTTGTCCGTGCCGATCAGGACATTATAGGCAAGCCCAAGGTCTTTTACAGTTTCCTGTTATCCAAGAAAAGGCATTTCAAAGATCCTTCAAAGGTCGAATATGCCGGATGGATTCCTGCGGACAATATACTGATGTTTGACCATGCCTACATTGATAAAGAAAACAACCAGCCTGTAAAATTCCGTGTAGGACTGACGATGCCGAACCGATTGCTCGACATGGGAAGATATTTCAGAGGAGACACATTGTGTGTTTTCGGCGAGCCCCTCCTGAAAAACAAGATGGAAGGCGGCCTGTTAAGCGGACAAATCGTCTATGCCTATAAGTACGACAAAAGCAAACGATCTGTCCTGGTATCAGATTGTCCCACTCTGGACGATGATTCCCGAAAAGTATTCGGATGGGTACCTTCTGACCTGATTGCAGAAGTCGGCCAGAACAGGTCGTTCCTGCTGCGCAATGCGCAGTATACCGATTCAATTCCCG
>ERZ779791.51-NODE-51-length-46056-cov-9.65953_pt1 | contig 46056 bp, 52 predicted proteins | sample MGYA00511351_ERZ779791 | MGnify/ENA primary metagenome ERZ779791 (study PRJEB29588, sample SAMEA2143745) | human gut metagenome | biome: human gut; feature: human-associated habitat; material: faeces | place: Denmark | collected 2008/2010 ...
TAATCTCCTTAACACCTGTGACAAATACCTGAGAGATTGTTTTCATCATTGACCAGCCATGATCAATGCCGATTACTTCTAACTTGTTATTCATGTTCCTTTCACTCCTTTTCTGTATTGTCTGCATTATTGTTTTGCAAAATTTCATATAATTACCCACACCCTTTCAAGTGCTCAGTTTTGTCAGATGCAGGAATATCATCTGACCTGCCATAAAAATGCTTTCTCATTAATTCCTCATACAGTTCATCACTCTCTGCCTTAACTTTCATAAGACAGTAGAGAACCACTGTACTAATAATGATTACGAACCAAATTAACACCTTGCCCATTCGACCACTCCTCTCAAATAAAAAGAGGACCAAACCAGCTGATGGAGTATTCCATCTCAAGTGCTAATTTAGTCCTCACTAAATGTTTTTGATATAAAATTGTACCTAATCTAAGCACACAGATTCACTCTCAGACTGATTGTGGACATCTGTGATGCTGACTTGAATTTTCGGTTTAATATTGCAGCGCTGCCCTATCTTTACCGCTAAAATGGTATAAAAATAAGGACTAAATTAGTGCTAACCCCTTGATTTTACTGGGTTTCTCTAACTTTGTCCTTATTATAACGCGCTCATCATCCAGTATAATACAATCAAATGCGTTCTTATTGTACTGAAGTAAATGTTCATCTCGATTTAATGTTTGAACCGTAGCAAACACATAATCTGCGTTATATTCACGGTATCCGCCACAAACCAAACCCATGGAAACAGATTTTTCAAACACTCTCTCATAGGATTTCTTGGTTTGTCTTGCAAGTTGTCCCCTATGTACTAAGAACAAAACTCTCTTAAACCCTAATTCCCTCATTGCAAATGCAGAAGCATAAGTTTTACCCGTTCCAGTCGCAGATATTAAAAGCGCCCTGTTTTCCCCCGCATCAATAATTTTCTTAAGATTTGTTATAAATGCAATTTGCATGCTATTAGGTTTTAGATTATATTTTTCTAATGATACAATCTTTTCTTGCGTGGCAATGTCTCTTTGATGTTTAACTATATTATATTCTTCTTTATAATTCTCATAAAAATCATCAAAGCCAAATGTATGCTGTGAATTCCATAAGCAGTCAAATTCAGAAATTATTTCTTCTGCCATTTTCCCCTGCTCAGTCGAAATAATCCTTGTATTCCACTCTTGATTACTGGTAAGTGCCGTACTTGTCATATTAGAGCTTCCAATTATAATCTGATATAATTCACCCGTTCTAAAAATATATCCCTTTGTATGAAACCCTTCATCTGCCGCTTTTACATCGTACATCTTCAATGTGATATTTGATAATCCATTAAGTTTCTTCAATGCCTTGGGTTCACTAAAATCCAGATAATTAGTTGTGAGAATTTCACCAGGTATATTTTTCTTTTCTAATTCCTTTAATGTCTGAAGTAACGGGGTAATTCCACCCATAGTGATAAATGCTACACTAATCTGAAATTTATCACATTTTAATAATTCATTCTCTATAGTAGATAAAACTTTCTTTCCGGATTTATAATTATTAGTAATAAACTGTGGACAATAAAGGCTGTTTGAAGCAACCGAGCCATCTATATATGCGGTTTCACATCCTAATCGTAATTCATCTCTTTCATCCATATAAATACTCCATATTCAACAATAATATGTATATTATATTATTTATACCGGATTGTTGCAACGGAAGAATCTCTTGAGTTTCCGCATTTTTATCCACAAAGCCACGTTTTCACGGGCGTGTTATAAACAGCTTTTAAAAATCGGCAAAAATAAATAGAACGGGGAATTTTAATTTTTTCAAATAAAATTTCAAAACACCTGTCCAAGCCAGACAAAAAGTTTTCTGACGATATGACTTATTTTCCCCAGATTATTCAGTCTGCTGCCACACCCACTATGAAAGGAGCTTTTCTATGAGCAATCAACACAAACATCCAACTATAATTTTTAAAATCAACGATGCTGAACACAAACAAATCGAAGACCGTATCCTTGCCAGCAGCATGATGAAGAAAGATTACTTTTTCCGTTCCTGCATCTATAACCGCATCTGTGTTGTCGGCAAAAAAGAAACCATATATCCTCTTGTACAGACTGTTAATGCTCTGTATCTGCAATTACTTGAAATGCAGAAAGCATTTATTGAATGCTGTGAACCCACAGCTTTAAACAATCTTCCTACAAGTGATGAAATCAAAGAACTACAGACCGACTATAACAATATGCTTACAACCATCATTGACCTGCTTAATCGGGCTAAGTATCTGTGGGAAGGGGAACACAATGAAGCAAAATAACCCTTGTTACCTGTTTGGTATGTATGAACCTGATACTGATTCAGTTATTGTTAATGCCATCTATGATACCTATATCGGCTGGCACAGGAAAATCCTCTGCTGTATGCTGAATCAGCTTGTAAACCCAATGGATTACAGGATTATGTGGATGCTATGAATGAATTTAATTAATATAAGACTGGATATATTTAATCCACAGGCTTAATATATCTTCTTTTAGTTGTTACAATACAAGCCAACTATGTTTAATAAATGCATCTGTTTCTTTTATCACAGGAAATGTCAGCCACAATTCCGTGATGATTGATGCTTGACAGTCTTCTTCGAGTTAGCTATAATATTTAGTGCAAAATTTTAGTGGACTTTTCCGGATTCGGTCATCTTTTTGCCACACAGCTATCTTGTGATAGTTGTGTGGCTTTTTTGTTGCCTGTATCTCGGAAGTATTAGCAGAATGGAGGACTATATCTGTATGGGGAAAAATTTTTTGTCTCTTATCAAGACACGCCGTAGTGTACGGGCTTATAAATCGGAACCTGTCCCTTCCAAGGCTTTGGACGCTGTACTGGAAGCAAGGACTTATGTTGAGGACGGAAGTTGCGTCCTTGAAAATATGATGCTCGCTGCCCATGCCCTTGGCCTGGGAACCATATGGGTACATCGGGAACGTGAGATTTTTGACAGCGAAAGCGGCAAGGATCTCCTGCGGGAGTGGAAGCTACCGGAAACCTTGCGTGGCGTCGGGGCGATTGTATTGGGCTATCCGGTCCAGGAAGCCGGTCTGCACGCAGCACGCAAACAAAACTATATTGTTCGGACAATTTGTGGAGAAGAGGGAAAGCATGCAGACCAATAACAAAATGGCGGTCGCACCCGTTGGAAAACTTATCTGGCAAATGTCGATACCGCCGCTGATTTCCATGTTTCTGCAATATTCCTATAATCTGATAGACAGCGCGTTTGTAGCACAGCTGAGTGAAAATGCTTTGACGGCGGTTTCCCTGTCGTTTCCCATTACAACTTTGATGAATGCGACATCTATCTGGATCGGCGTTGGCGTGAATGTACTGATTGCAGGGTATCTTGGACAGAGAAAGCAGAATGAGGCAAATACTACCGTCACACATGGATTGTTACTGGCCTTTGGAATTGGTGCTTTGCTCAATCTTCTGTCATTACTGATTATGAAACCCTACTTTGGGGCATTCACCAATAACGAAGAAGTTTATCAGTTGAGTCTTGCCTATATGAGCGTATGTTCATTCATGCAAATTCCCAACATGGTGCATATCGCAATCCAGAAGATGATACAGGCTACCGGGAACATGCTTGCTCCTATGTGGTTCCAGATTGCAGGAGTGGTCGTTAATTTTGTATTTGACCCACTACTAATTTTTGGTATTGGTGTTTTTCCGGCTATGGGAATCCGTGGCGCTGCAGTGGCTACTGTTGCAGGCTATTTGTCATCCATGATTTTGGCATTTGCCTTGTTGCTGGGCAAAAAGCAAAAAGTGCGGATAAAAATCAAAGAATTTCATATACAAAAGTGGATGATTGCCCGTATATTCGCCCTTGGCTTACCATCTTTCATTATGAATGCCCTCAGTTCGTTTATGGTGACATTCGTCAATCTGTTTCTGGTGGCGTATTCCGATACGGCGATTGCATTCTTCGGTGCGTATTTTAAGGTGCAACAGCTGATCGTTATGACAGTAAACGGCTTGATTCAGGGCTGTTTGCCTATTATGCGATTTAACTACAGTGCGGGAAACAGAGATAGGCTGCACTCCGCTTTCCGATACGGAACCGCTTTGGTCTCCGGTATGATGATACTGGGAACAATGACCGTCAACTTCTTTCCGGCGCAGCTTTTGGAATTATTTACAGCGTCGGAAGCCATGCGCTCCTTTGGAATATCCGCTATGCGAATTATGGCGGCAAGCTATCTGTTTTGCGGTCTCTCTACCATGATTTCCACCTATTTTCAAGCGACAGAAAAAGTAGGTTCCAGCATAGCGATTCAATTATGCAGACAACTGCTTTTCTTTGTTCCTGCCTTATGGTGTCTGAACAAATTATTCCAACTGAACGGAATCTGGCTTGCATTTCCTGTTGCGGAAACCGCCACTATGCTCATTGCTCTCGTAATAATGGCATGGTATCGCCACAAAAATATCTTATAACATGATCCAAGGAGGAGAAATGATGAACGATACTTTTATGAAAGAAAAACCGGTATTGCCGCTGATTTTATCCATGACCCTGCCTATGGTTTTATCCATGCTGGTTAATTCTCTATACAACATTATCGACAGCTTTTTCGTCGCGCAGATCAGCGAGGAAGCTATGACAGCATTATCACTGGTTTACCCGGTTCAAAATTTTATCAATGCTGTTGGAATTGGATTTGGCGTTGGAATCAACTCAGTGATTGCCTTCTATCTAGGCGCTGGAGATAACAAAAAAGCAGATCAAGCTGCCACGCAGGGACTTGTGCTTGCCATGATTCACGGCGTTGTTATGACAGTCTGCTGTATTACAATGATGCCGGCTTTTTTAGGAATGTTCACTTCATCCAAGACAGTGATTGAACTTGGTGTCCGCTATTCTGTTATTGCGTTCGCTTTTACATTGATTATCATTGTTGGTATTACATTCGAAAAACTATTCCAAGCTGTAGGAAACATGAAAACAACCATGATCAGCTTGATGTGTGGGTGTATAACAAACATTGTCTTAGACCCCGTTCTGATTTTTGGCTATGGTCCATTCCCTAAAATGGGAATCGAAGGCGCCGCTCTGGCAACCGGTATCGGGCAGGCCTTGACGCTTGCGATTTATCTGGTCGTTTATTTTGTGCGGCCAATTCCCGTGCATATCCGCAGGCAGTACTTTTTGCTCAACAAAAAGATGGTAATAAAGCTGTACTCCATCGGCATTCCCGCAACATTGAATCTTGCGCTCCCATCTCTTTTGATTTCGGTGCTCAATGCTATTTTGGCGGCATATTCCGAAGTGTATATTCTGGTTTTGGGAATCTATTACAAATTGCAGACATTCATCTATCTTCCGGCTAATGGCATTGTTCAGGGGATGCGCCCATTGATCGGCTATAACTACGGTGCAGGGGAGAACAAAAGAGTCAGCCAGATTTATAAAATCGTCTTGTGTATGAGCGGTATCATTATGGTGCTTGGGACAGTGATATGTCTGCTAATCCCCGGTCAGCTTATTGGGCTGTTTACACACACAGAAGCGACAATCCAGACCGGGGAAACAGCCCTGCGTATCATCAGCGCCGGTTTTCTCGTCTCGGCGGTTTCCGTTACATCTTCCGGCGCACTGGAGGGACTTGGAAAAGGCACACCTTCATTACTGATTTCACTTTTCCGGTATGTTGTGGTTATCATCCCAATTGCGTTTTTACTCAGTAGGCTTTTCGGAGCGGTTGGCGTCTGGAATGCGTTTTGGATCACGGAAGCGATTACAGCAATCATTTCTATTTGTATTTACTACAAGTCAATAGCACTGTAAAGTTATACTTAAATATCCAACACTTTGGTTGCCCATGTCCTGAACTGCGTTGCACGTTCTGAATTAATTCGATACCCCACAGCAATAATAGCTGCACTTGTTTGTACGCATCCCTCTTGGTCATTTCTATACTTTCCTCATCCTCTAAATCCATAAAATCCGCCACATCTTTTGGACCGGCATGATTTTCGGATGCAAATTTACCTGCTAACTTCTCTTTCGCTTCTATCACAATATTTTTATCCCTTACGGGTTCAAATTCTTTTGCCAGTTCTCTTACTCCACCAATATAATGTTTGATAATAAAGTAAGACAATCAGCTTATCTGTTTCCGGATATCCATTATCTGATTCCCATTTTGAAACCGCTTGGCAAGATACACCAAACATGTCTGCAAGCTGGAATTTGTTAATTAGAATTGCTCTCTTAACATTCCCCAAATACACTCCAGTAATGTTAGTGCAAGGATAATGTTAATAAAAAAACTCACACAGGCAGATGTAAATCTGCTTGTATGAGTATAATAAAACAGGGTTTTAGTTGAATGAGTCTGTTAATTTTTAAGCAAAGTATCCTTAGGCCAGAATTTTCTTAGTGCCACATAAGAAATGACAAAGTTTGCAAGCCAGCCTGCCGGTACAGCAAGCCAAACAAAGGCAATATCGAAACGAGGCGCAAAAATCAATGCTACGGACAAACGAATTGCAAGGTTAACCATATTTGCAATTAAAAACGGTCGCATATTTCCGATTCCACGAAGAACACCGTCTGTTGCCATTTTAATGCCCATAAGTATGAAAAAGTAGCCAATCCATTTCATATAATCACCGGACACTTGATACGCTAATTCCGTTCCGTCTTTTCCTAAGAAAAGTGAAGAAATTTGTGTGTGCATTGTTTCAATAACTATAAAGGCAAGAACGGCAAAGCATGCATCCAACAGTAATGCGGCACGGTAACCTTTCTTAATGCGGCTGATTTTTCCGGCACCGAGATTTTGCGAAACAAATGGCGACACGGCATTTCCGATGGATACAAATATCAGTGAAAAAACATTTTCAACTCTCATCGTTGCCGCATATCCTGCGAGTGCTTGCGTGCCAAACGGATTTACAACCGCTTGCACAATCATCATACCGATTGATACGGTTGATTGTTGAAGGATAGACGGAACGGCGATTTTAAGCATTGTACGCAGTTCTTTTTTGTCAAACCAATGAAACAAACCTGCATATTTTCGCATACGGTAAAGAAAAATCAAAAGCGAAAGTACGGCTGAAATACCTTGTGCAATAAGAGTGGCAAGAGCTGCACCGAATACTCCGAGTTTAAGACCTCTCACCATCCAAAGGTCCATAATGATATTCAAAACAGACGAAAATATTAAAAGCCATAACGGGATTTTTGATTCACCGATTGAAGTGAACATTGTTGACAGAATATTATACATAAATAAAAATGGAAAGCCAACAAAATAGATACGTAAGTACAGCACCGCATCTTTCATTATATCCGCAGGCGTTTGCAGTATGCTCATCATCCAATGAGAAGTGCAAAATCCAAAAACACCGAGAAATACGCTAAAAAGCAAAAAACTTATTAAAGAAGTAAAAACGATTGTTTTCATCTTCCCGTAATCTTGAGCACCAAAATAACGGCTTACAAGTACACCTGCGCCTACACCTGCACCGAGTGCTATGCAAATAAAAACATTCGTAAGTGCGGCACAGGCACCGACGGCCGCAAGCGCAGATGAGCCTACAAATTGACCGACGATGATTGAATCAGCCATATTGTAAACTTGTTGAAAAAAGCTGCCTAAAATCATAGGCATTGCAAAAACAGTCAACGCTTTTAGGGGTGGGTCTGTTATTAAATACTCGTCCTTTGTCATTTTTACATTCTCCTGAACTTTGCTTGAATTATTTCTGTATAAGTCTTACTGAACAATCTCTCCCTGAGCTAATTTTAAAATTTTATCATTGGTATAAATGAAAGTCAATGAAAAGTAATCGCTTAATGTCTGCACAAATATTCCGCCCTTAACTGCAGTACCGGCCTTGAAATAGAGCCTTGTTCCGTTTTATCAGTAGCATTGGCAGCCTTTTGTGCCAGTTTCTTAATCTCACTCACAAATTCAGTCTGTGTTTTCGTACTTTTTCCTTTCGATGGAATATAAGACCAGTTTGGTTCTCCATTACTACCAGAAGTAATTAACTGTTCCTATATTTGAAAAAACGATTCCCATAAATCCACCTCCCAGTTCATAAATAAATCTATACCTTTATATCTACTGACCTTCTGTCACTCTACTCTCTGGTGATGCCAACCAATGCACCAATTTGATATTTCCCTTTTACCGAATCCTTTTATGCCTTACTGTGTTTACATTCATCCTCTTACCTCAATCTGTATATAATATCTTCAAATTACGGTTCTCAAATACCCCAAAATTTAGATGCCAGCTCCCGGTTTATGATAGATGAGAGAAAATTAGGATTATTATTCTGAAATGCCTTCAGACTTTTCAGAAAAGTTGCTTTATTCTCTGTCTTTATATCTGAAAAAGTTGCATCCAGCTTCTGGTCTTTTACATTTTTCTCCACATATTCCTCCGACTGCTTTTCGTAATCGTCGACCATTGATGGATTCTTCTTTGCTGCATTTCCATACCAATTTGTAAGGTATTTTAATGCATTAAGCTGTCCGTCCTCATTGCTGCTTTCTTTACTAATCTTCTGATATTCCGTGTATGCACTGCCGTCCATCGTCCTCATCATATCAAGCGCATTTGTAGTCTTTATAAGATTACTGCCATGTCCAAGATATCTACCTTTCCGTACTCCATAGTCCATATTTCCGTTATTGTCGGCTTTTCCTGCGCTCGCAAGCTTTGCGATAGACTCCATCGCTTCCAAAAATGATTTTCTGCTATCTTCCGGGATAAAATTCTCTGCCGCATATTCCGCTTTTTTCATACCAAGTGAAATATTTGCCTGCCGTTCTTCCTCTGTCATAAAACCAGTGTTTCCGACAAGGAAATTCTGACGGATGATATCATACACAAATCCCTGCTCCTCTTTGCTACAGTTCTCCACCGCAGATACAACCGCCTTGTCTGCACCGTACATCCCGGAATATGCTGGAAGTTCTAATGACTTATCAACCTGCGTGATTTCTTTTTGAAACACTGCATTTCTCGCATCCATTGCTTCCCGCTGCTCTTTCGTTACATTGGCATCCACTATACCTTTCTTGTTTTCCACAAGTGCAGCCATTCCGTCTCCCGAAAACTCAACAATAACCGCATCTCCATACTGCGAACCAATATCCTTCATCGCCTGCAGAGTTTCTTCCCTTGACATCTTGTCCATAACCTTATTGCCATGTTCATCCGTAGTGTTAAATTCATACTTTACAAGGGTATCTTTCTTATATGTACCGTTCCCATATGAAGGAATATTCGTTGTTCCTCTGTAAAACTGACCGTAATCAATATTCATAATACATCTCTCACCTTTCGTTTTATGTTCAGTAATTAATGATAACTATTTTATATATCGGACTACTTGTGTAATATTTTTATACTTCTTTATCTATCTTGCTCGATGTCAAAGAAGAATCCGTCTTAGAGTACGTACCATTATTTGTATAGGTTGCACTCGCCCGGTTTGCAGCATTTGATATACCAGTTGCTTTCTGCGATATTTTGCTTACAAAAGAATTATATCCTGTAAAGACCGTTTTCAGCGAACTGATATCTGCCTGCTTTAAAGCATCCTCATCTAATTCCAACTTGTTTCCTTTTCCTATGGTAATACCTATTTTGGCAAGCATATTACTGTTTTTGTCTGTCATTCCAGTCATCCATGTAGCATTTCGCAATACATCCTTTGTATTAGATTCTCCGGCTTCCTTAACTACATCATTATAATCTTCAACAAAAGATTTTACTGCCTTGGTGATTTTATCCTAGTCATAATCCTCTACCTCAATCTCTTCCCCCGTTTTTTCATCTTTCTTTTTTATTTTCTTTTTTCCCAAAAGAGAAGAGTCATTCAAAGCATCTGCTGATTTTTTCAGAGAATCTGCACTTGTTTTCATCAAGGTAAGTTTTTGTATAATCACTAAAACTTTTGATTTCTGACATAACACCAGCCTCCTTTCTGAACTATAAACGTATATCTATCGGTGTATATACTACCGACTGTCCACTTTCTGATGCTGGATTTGTTATTGTTTCTGCTGTTTCTGTTTTAACATCTGCATTATCTGATGCATCTGTACGGTTGTCTGCCTTTGCTGCTTCTTCCATAGATTTATTTGCATCTGAAAGTGAAGACATCTGTGATGCTGTTGCAGACTGCGCTTTTGCCTGCAAATCTGCCAGTTCTTCTTCTTTCTTTTCGGTATTGCCTTTTCCGGCATCCTGCTTGATTTCAGACTCAAGCACACCGGCTCTTCCTTCCATCTGTGTTGCCATACTACCCTGCACTTTTGCTTGCTTCATAGATGAATCTGCGGAAATCATTGCCCGCATACCTGCCTGTGACAAGCCTGTTCCTTTCTTTGCAGATGTATTTTTTGTACCAGCCACCATATCATCCATAGATGTTTTTTTACTCTGCTGTTCCTTTCTCTGTTCAATCTGGTGCTGTCTTAACTGTTGATTGAGATTTGTAATTTCCTGTTGTATCTCCTGACGTTTCTTCATCTTATCCTCTAATGACAGTTCTTCATTTGATGATAAGTCCTGCAATTTCTGCTGTGCATTTGCAATCTGATTCTGAATATTTTTACTCACAGAATCATTCGCCTGTGCCATTCCCATTGCTCCTGTCTGCGTATTCGTTCCGTTAAATCCATTAATTTTCATCATTTCGTTGTCCTCCTTGAGCTAATACTCTGAAATCCGTTTCCTAAAAATCTGTATAACATGATTTCTCTTTATTTTTTCTTTCGGCATATCTTGCTTCACAATAAACTGTGATGTTGTGAACCGCCCTTTTTTCGTTGTGAAGCATCAAAAAATTCTGTAATTTCTGTAATTTACAAAATACATAGTGCCAATTTATTTCTTTATTCTACCTGCATCATAATGCTAAGGATTACTTCCTCATTTCCCTGCTCCAAAGATATATCTCCCATATACATTCTGGCAACCCGGCGAATGTTATTCAAACCCATTCCATGTTCCCTCCCAGATTTGGTTGTTTCTGGCAAATCGCTGTCACCAAAATTAAGATGACCCACAAAACTGTTTTTTATGGTTATCATAAAGATACTGTTTTTCCGAAAAGAATAAATGCTGATATACGGATCATCTCCACTTACATTTTCCATGCAGTTATTCAAGGCATTATTCATGATCACACTCAAATCAAATGCATTTAACTTTGTATTCTGCGGATAATGAAAATCCGACAGAAACCGAATCTGCCTTTCTTTTGCTTCTCTCAGCTTTTCCATCAAAATAACATCAATTACCGGACTTCCTGTCTTTATTTCCGGAGATACCTCGTCCCATTCATTTTTCAGATGTTCCAAGTATTCTGCAGCATCATCCATATTATTATGTGCCACCAGATGTTCCAGTGTCTGTATATGATTTCCCATATCATGGCGCATGGAGCGGATATCCCGATACAACTTTTCGACTTCCTCGATATGCTTTTTCATGTCACTGATCTGATTTAATACCAGCTCTTGTCCCCGCTGTTCTTCCTGCATCTCTTTCCAGTTTTGAAACATTACAATCACAACAAGAATAGCAACTATGGAAATCAGATAGTGTAAAAAGCTTAAAGCTCCATAAAATCCATATGTATCAATCAAGTTCTTTCCAGTATCTCTTTCGTATATCATGAGATAATATTGTAAAATGCCATACCCAGTGACGCCTACAAGTGAAGGTATAATAAGCATTACCATCTCTTTGACGCTCATTTCATCTTTTTTGTATATATACGCTTTATTGATCAGTCCTATTGCAACCGCAATAAAAGCAATACAAAGTACAATATCCAAAACTCTGGTTCCAACATATAGTCCGTATTGCAACCACACTTTTTCCGCACTCATATTCCGAAATACAAGTGCTTTTGTAACAAGATCATCAAGTCTGGCTGCCATTGCAACCGTTAACCATCGGATAGAAAAGAACGTAATTGCAAGAAATATTTTCTGATATATATTTCTTCTGTCCTCTACATACATTGCAAGAAACGCTGCTATAACTCCAATCAGATATGCGGAAAAATTATCAATCTGTGGCGGAATCATATATAAAACAAGCATAATCGTAATATAAACAATACTGACTGCCACAGCCCCTTTTTTCTTTTTTATATAGGGACAAACAAATTTTCCAAAATAGATTCCTGTAATCATAAGGAGTGCAATAACAGAAATCTTCGATGTAACCATCCAACATTTTTCTACCCAACTCATCCGATTTCTTTTCCTTTCCTCTGATTATATTTCAAATATTGTTTTACAAACTCAGAATAATTCTGTTTTGCAATCAATGCAGTTCCATTTTCCATCGTCACACAATTTGCATCATATTTCTGAACATATTTGAAATGTACGAGGTAGGCTCTGTGTGTACGAAAAAAATCTGCTCCCGCTATTTCACTCAGTTCCTGCAATTTTCCATAATATTCAATATTCGTATCCCGTGTATGGATAATGACTTTTCGATTATATACCTCGGCATACACAATATCCTTCAAAAACACTTTCATATGGCTTCCTCCGGACTGCACCATCATGTATTTTTCATCCGATTGATTTTCAGAATATTTTTCAATGCTTCTGACTGCACGTTTCACAACTTTCTCAAATTTTTCATCTGAAAATGGTTTCACCAGATAATGAAATGCTGCAACATCAAATGCCTGAAAAACATACTCTTCCACAGCAGTTACAAATATCAATACCATTCTTTCATTTTTCTGACGCAGAATTCTTGCCGTTTCCATTCCATCCATTCCTGGCATCTGAATATCTAAAAACAGAATATCCGGCTCACAACCACTTGCAATCAATTCATCACCAGATAAATATTTATCTATTACTGCATCCGGTAATAATTTCTTCATTTTTTCTTCTAATATCAATCCTATAGATTTTTCATCATCACAGATTGCTATTTGCATCTTGTCACTTCCTTACTTACATACAATTATATTTTTTATATCGGAAAAGTTCTTTAAATAGCTAGCCACCATGTTGTGAACCGACCTTTTTTTGTTGTAAAATAGAATATCACATATATCGCTTTATCTGCTTCCTGTTAATTTGTTTTATCCGACACACGCTCCTGGGAGTGACTGTATCTATCAAAAAAAGAAGTCAGCAGTTTATTCACGCACTACTGACTTCCTATACTACTTATTTTAATTGCCTCCCACATCCATCTGAATCTGATATCTTGGAATTGTCCCATTTTCCTTTTTATAAGCCAGAACATCATAAATCATCTGCTTATAATGATAGTAGTAAGCTCTTTTCCCCATTCTGAAGTTCACGACCATTTCGCTCCCATGCCTTTACAAGTGCTTGTGCTGCTGTTACATTGTTTGAAGCAAGAGTTCCAATGTGAAGGGTACTATCACTCATATACTTTTAACATCATATCGCTTTTCTAAACACCCCATAACTATATTAACAATTTCTGCCGTTGCCCCATTTCTGACAGGACTACAATTCATTACCAATACTTTCATTTTGACCTCCGCTTTCATGTACCATATTTTTATCTGATATCATAGAATCACCACATCATCAACAACAGTCGCAATCTCTTGCGATTGTTTCTTAGTTTGTAATATATAATTCGGAAGGGTGAAGAGAATCGGAGATATTCAGAGGAATCATTTTCCTCTACCCCTATTCCACACCTTATCTTCCACTTTATCTTTATCAGCTTCTCATTAATATCTGTGGTACTATCAAAACAGGTATCATATAGGTATCACAATAAAAGAAAATGCCCCATAAATGGCTTGTTTACGCCATTTATGAAGCTCTGTTTAATATTCAAACTCGGCAAATTGCTTCTTTTGCAACCGCTATTTTGAATAAACTGCATCGTTTCTGGAAAGAAGATATACACAATACTGATTCATGCTGATACCTTCCCTTTTAGAATGTTCTGCAAGGGAACGATGAAGACTTCGTGGGATTCTAAGTTTAAACTGTCCAGAATAATCCTCTAAGCTGTCCGGCTCATGGATTTCAATACCATCTTCCAGTGCAGCTTCCAACCATGCTTTCTTGGCATCTAAAGCGTTTGCGACAGCGGATTCTACTGTTTCTCCACAGGTAATACATCCCGGAAGCTCCGGAAATGAAACCACAAAACCGCCCTCATCCTTATCCTCTACAATTTCCATACGATAATTCATTGCAAAATAATCATTCAGCGTTTTCATCATTCACAGCCTCACTTTCCACAATCTGCTTTACCATCTCTACATACACTTTTTTGATGGGTTCATGCTTCGGTATCGTAATCGGTTGACATCCGGCTTTTCTGAACGTGTAATGACTGCTTCCGCCCTTTGGGGCATTCATTACATATCCATAGCTTTCCAATACCTTACGCAATTCATCAAACCGGAGGTCTTTTGATAAAACATATATTCTCGTTAATAGTTTATCCCATTTTGACATTGTGAATACCTCCTGTCTATATTATATGTGGTGTCACATTTGGTGTCAATATTTTTTATCAAAAGAGATTTACATTCAGAATAATATCTATCATTTCTTGCTTTCCATTAGTATATGCCATACAATTATCTTTCATATATTTCTTTCTCTTTTCGTATTTCCATTTCTACACAAAGCATAGCATGGTCCGGATATCCCACAGGAATTTTCCATACTTTCCCCGGCACTATATCAGCTTTATCCGGATACACATCGATATCTTCGCTTAAGAAATCCCAACAATACGATTCATTGCATGTGATTCCTTTATATATAGCATGATCAAGTCTTTGAAAACTCGTAATTATACCATTCTCAAAATTATCCACAAATATGGCTGAGCAATCATCAAATCCACCACTATAAGAGCCCTTATAATCGCGATAATGCTCACTCATTCTCATCTGCAAAATATTGAAATCCCCAGCAATAATCCAAGGATTCTTCTGCATCCTAAGCTTCTTATTCATCCATTTCGATATCAATAACGCATTTTCTAAGCCCTGAATATATCTACAACCAATGATTGTTATAAAGGCCAATGCGTCTAAAGCAAAGCATTTATAATACCGGTATTGAAATTATTCTAGATTACACATCTGACAACCTTTTCCTCCAATGCCAGCTTTTTATTGTATTCGGTTGCTTCAACGATTAAATCTTTTATATATTTGTATGTTTTTCCATTATCGGCACCTTGTGCAAAATTTGCACAAGGTGAATTTTCATCAATTCACCTGCTATCTCATTACTCAAGACTCTCATAATACTGTCATCACCCCTATCTTTCGCCAGAAGATTAATATTACCATACCAGACTACTTCCTGGTCAATAACGGCAAAACACTCACATGATTCCTCTACTGTTTTAATATAAAATCCTGCTTTGTGCATTTCTTCATGTAACTGCATCCAATATGATGTATCTCCAAATCCATAGGAGTCCGGTGTCCATGTTACTATTGTAATCTGAACTCCCGATGCCTGTTTTTCTTTTAGCATATTAATCAGTTCATAGACTTTTTGGGGTAGGCGAGTTATTTGTTTTCTAATAGGTTGTAATTGTATACCAGGATAAAATAATTATCACTTTCTATTTCTTTTATTGGTTCTACATAGTTTTCACTATATTTATAGGTGACATATTCATCAGCCTTCAATAATAAGAAATATTCCTTATAGGAATTGTCCTTATACCAGTTTATGTTGGTCTGGTATGCTCTAGGTGATACGCCTGACTCGTTTACATTGATACATCTGACCTTTACATCATTGTCGGATAATAATGTGATACTATTTGCATTCCAGAAGGTTCCATAGCCATATTGAAGATTATTTTTTTCTAATGTATCTATAACATTTTCTAATGCCTGATTACTTTCTGACCGGGTATTATTAATTTTTAATATACCAATTGTGGAAATAATCATTAATATTTCTATCGGAATTACTATAATTGCAAACATTCTATGATACTGCTTTTTATCATATATCCATTTTGCAAACATAATACATAAAATAACAGATGTCCCTACAATTGGAGATAATCGCCAACAGGCTGTATTTAAACTTCCAAATACCCAGCCTAATAAAATCAGTGCTGTCATAAATGAATGTGTTAATATCATAAGCTTATAGGCTATAGTTTCAAATTTGTTATACATTATCGTCATTATAATAGGAACAATCAAAACTACTAAGGAGCATATTATTTTTAACAGCTCTATAATACCCTCGCAAGAATATATTAACATTCCGCTTCCAACCTCTACGCCGAATAATGTAAACCATTGCGGAACAAAGCTTAGAAAATTATCCAGCCACTTACTTTGCTTAGAAAATTCCGAATATCCTTCCTGATAGCCTGCTACTATGTTTCCATTTGCTATTTTCCCTAACAGCATACCTACAATAATAGCTAATATTAAAGCTAAAATTATTTTATATTTCTTTTCATTTTTTTTGCTGTCAAAAGGTGTTTTTACATCAAAAAATATATTTGCCATAAATGCTGCCAATACCGGTAAGCCATATATAGTAAGGGCTTGTATACCGTTCATTGAGCATAGTACTGTCCAGATTAAAAGTAATATCATATATTTCTTTTTTGATTTTTCACAATTAAGCACTCTTAGTACAAGACCTAATCCTACCATAACAAAAAGTAGTCCCAGACTATAATATATTATGTGGCACCAGAATATTTCTCTTAGCTTTTCGCTTATGGAAACTATTAAAAACAGTGCTGAAACTCCAAAAACACTCCATTTATAGCTAAAGTTCATAGACCTTAGCAAAAAGGCAAGTGCCAGGCCAAAGCATATTGCAAATAACACCATACCACATAGCTGTGCTGTCATACTGACACCAAATATTGCTACAAACGGAACCATTAAAAGCTGTCCACCAAAAGGCAGCAGACAGGCGTAATAAAAGTCGCTGTTCATAAGAGCCTTTCCATCTAAAACAGCCTCTGCCCAGGTAATAGTATCTGTACAGTCGGCATGATAATAGCCCTTTGAAATAAAAATAATATAAAAAAATACAATTCCAATAGATACTGCTCCCATCAGGGATACTGCTACTTTTACTGCCATTTTATTTTTGCTCATGATATTCCCCCTCTGTATTTACATTCCATATATTAGACTTATCCTTTCTGTCCTTTATGATGTTGTCTACAGCCTCAAAAGAAGTAACCATTGAATGGTCCATATTGTTATATCTATGCTGACCGTTTCTGCCTACACAATACAAATTGTCATAGGTATTTAAATAATCTACTAATTCATCTATCTGGTCATAGGTATCAAAATATGCCGGATATGCTTTTTTAACCTTTTCCCTGTGAGCATCAAGGACAGCCTTTTCATCTGAAATAATACCCATTTTAACAAGCTCCTGACTTGCAAACCTTATACATTCTTCATCTGACATATTGTAAAAATCGTCACCCTCATTGCAGAAATACTCTAAGCCTATCCATACCTTATGGTCTATGTCCTTTACAAGATATGGCGACCAGTTATTAAATATCTGGATTCTTCCAAGCTTTACATCAACGTCCTGTACATAAATCCAGCAATCCGGAACAATGTTGTTAATAGTTTTTATATTTGTCTGATTCTTAAGATTAAGCTTATCCACCAATAAGCCTACTGTAACAAAATCTCTGTATGGAAGTCCCTTTGCAATAGCAGCAATATTTTCCGGAACGCTATTCATCCCTGCTGTTAAATCCTTAAGTGGCATTGAGGAAATGAAAATATCACCCTCAAGCTCTACCTGCTCTCCGGCCTTCTCATAAACCACACTCCGGATTTTTCCGTCTGAATTGTTTATTTTTACAACCTTTGCATTTTTAATAATGCTTCCACCCATATTTTCCACTTTGCCTGCTGCTACCTCCCAAAGCTGTCCCGGACCATACTTTGGATAATAAAATTCCTCAATAAGAGAGGTTTCCACCTTTTTATTTTGGGAATTTTTCTTAAATATTTTTGAAAATACATCCTTTATAATTGCGACTATTGAAAGTCCCTTAACTCTTTGAGCCCCCCAGTCTGCTGATATTTCTCTAGGGTGGCGTCCCCACAGCTTTTCTGTGTAGCCCTCAAAAAACATAGAGTACAATTTTCTTCCAAATCTATTTATGTAGAAATTTTCTAAGGAGGTTTCTTTTTTCTTAAACACACACGCCTTTAGATAGCTAAAGCCTGCACATATAGTTGTAAAGAAGCCCATATTTTTTATAGTCTCCCACTTTAAGCTAATAGGATAATCAAAGAATTTTTTCTTATAGTATATTCTGGACACCCTATTTCTAATAAGCATTACCTCATCGTCCTTTTCCGGGTCCGGTCCGTTTTCAGCTAATGCTTTTTTTCTTCCTAATATTTTGTCATCATAGGCATCTGCACCCTGAGTAGGCATAATTCCAGCCCACCACTTCGTAACATTATCATCCTTGGAGAAAAATCTGTGTCCTCCTATATCCATACGATTTCCATTGTGCCTTACAGTTCTTGAAATGCCTCCTATCTCATTACTTTCCTCTAATATAATAATTTCATATTCATCCTTAGTATTTTTCAAAAGCTGAAATGCCGCAGTAATACCTGCCGGGCCAGCTCCAATAATAACTACTTTTTTCATAATAATCTCCAATCTATTTTTTTCTATACAAAGTAATTTTTCTAGCTACAAAATTCCAAACTAAAACTATAATAGTCGCTATAACTTTTGAAACCATAAAATACAAGCCTGCAATCTCTGTAAGCACATACATTATTATTTCAGTAAATCCTAAGCCTATTACGCCTATAATTCCATAGACCAGAAATTCTATCTTTCCGTTTACGCTGCTGTTCTCAAAAACCAGCAGCTTGGATAGTCCATAATTAACGGCAAGACCTATAACAAAAGCAAATATTACGGATATTAAATAGTTTACACCAATAGTTGTAATTAAGAAAAGGCTCCCTCCGTCTGCCAAAAATGCAACTCCCCCAACAAATATGTATCTAAAAAATTGTATAAAGGTATTGTTGGTTTTTGTTATAAACAGACTTTTGAGGTCTAACTTAAATATATAATCAAATAGTTCTTTCATATAGTTCTCCTCATAGCTTCATAATTAAAATTATATATAATTATTCATACTCTTTCAAGCCAATTTTCACGATATTAAACTGTTGTTTACACCTGATACAGTCTATACATATGCACTAATTAATTTCGTCATTTAAAATTCTGACTGCCACTAAAAACTGCAAGCATTTTGCAAGCGCAAAAAACGGGAAGCATATCAAAATGCTGGCTTCCCGCTGTTTTAACATTATTCAAACTCGCCAAGTTCCGGCAAATTAAACTCTATTTACCCACTTCTCTGGATCTTTATAAAATACTGCTTTATCTTTAAATAACTGTATTGCATCCTGCTTTAAATGTTTCCTATTGACATTATGAATTTATCGTACTAACCTAAACTCGTAGAATATATTTCAATAAAGATAATGTTTCGAAAACTTTTAGTTCCGATTATAATAGAGCGGCTTTTAGCATCTCTCATTGGAATCTGCCAGTGCAAATCTCTGCTTTGAGACGGTTCCCTTTATCACAATTACCAAGCCAATCTGTTTGGTACCATTCTTCATTATTCACAATTCTGTATAAATAAAGAACAACTTATGTGGGATTTGGGGATATGCCTTACTCATTATTGGAATAAGAAAATAACTGCAAAGGAGATTTTTACTATGAAAGAAATAATTTTAGGAAATCACATACGAAAGGTTCCTTCAGTTGCAGTTGGATGCATGCGCCTTTCTGAAAAATCGAAGGATGAGATGAATCGTTTTATTCATGCAGCTCTGGAACAAGGTGCATATCTCTTTGATCACGCGGATATCTACGGTAATGGTATGAGCGAGAGCATATTCGGCGAAGCGTTCGCAGATGATTCATCCATAAAGCGTGAAGATATTTATCTTCAGTCAAAATGTGGCATCCGACAAGGCTTCTATGATCTCTCAAAGGAGCACATTCTGAAATCTGTCGATGGCATTTTACAAAGGCTCCATACAGATTATCTTGATCTTTTGCTTCTTCACCGTCCGGATGCACTCGTAGAACCGGAAGATGTTGCTGCTGCATTTGATGTTCTTTATGAAAGCGGAAAGGTTCGCCATTTTGGAGTTTCAAACCATAAGCCGATGCAGATTGAACTGCTGCAGAAATATGTCCGCCAACCACTCGTTGTCAATCAGGTTCAGTTCAGCATCCCTGTTTCCAATCTTGTTGCAAATGGCATGGAAGTCAATATGGAAACCCCAGGTTCAATCGATCATGATGGAAGTCTGCTCGACTACTGCCGCCTCCATAATATCACTCTCCAGGCATGGTCTCCGTTTCAGATGCCGGCATGGAAAGGCTGCTTTCTCGGAAGCGACGAATACCCTGAACTGAATAAAAAACTTCATGTGACTGCCGAAAAATATAATGTCAGCGATACTACTATTGCGGCTGCGTGGATTTTACGTCATCCGGCAAATATGCAGATTGTTACCGGCACTGCAAGTGAAAGCCGCCTGAAAGAAATTATCGCGGCATGCGATATTACTCTGACTCGTGAGGAATGGTATGAGCTGTACCTGGCGGCAGGTCATCTGCTTCCGTAGGGATTATCGATTACCGGCATTATTTTCAAAATGCCGGTAATCCTTAGAATTAGCAAGTTGTACAAAAGAATCTTCTCTTTTACGAAGTCTGGTCTCATAAACGAGATAAAGGTTCTGGCAGAGGCAGAGCTTGTGTTGAGCAGAGCAGAGTACACGACCTCAGACACAGTCACGCCAGCTTACTTATTAACCAGGGCTGCGATGCCTTGTGCGAAGTGACACCTCCCTGATGCCATGTGCACTTTCAACCTCAACTGCTGGAATCCATAATTCACTCATAATAACTCCTCCTCTTAACAATTCCATAATATACTTACTGCGCCTGAAAAGCCGCATTGTTTCTGATAAGCTCATTCAGTGATGCCGGAGTGTAATTATTGATACACGCTCCTGCATTCAACGCTGTTGGTCTCGTCTTCATAAACTCATAGACATCATCCTTCCTGCCATGGATATGTCCATATATGTGCCATGAGCCATACTTGCACTTGTACCATGCAGCTATCGGGAAATGGCACAGGACAATCTCCTTATCACCATCCATTACTCTGGCAATCTTGTCCACCGACTCTAAATATGACATGGCAGCTTCATTTTCCAGTGTCTTTTTGTCATGATTTCCGATAACCAGATGCTTATGTCCCTTGAGCTGTCTTAAATACCACTCTGCCGGCTTCTCATTTCTGAAAGCAAAATCACCTACTATATATACATGATCATCCGGCCGCACTCTCGAGTTCCATAGCTTAATCAGGCAATGATCCATCTCATTAACGTCGATAAAAGGCCTATGGTCAAATCCAATTACGTTCTTATGTCCAAAATGTGTGTCACTTATGTATAAATTCATGCTGCGTCTCCTTTCCTGTTTCTGACTAACATCATTATATCTTAATTTTCTACAAAATAGCATATATCGGTGGTTTACATAATAAACACACGAATTATAAAATACATAGATTATATAACGCATGAATCATAAAACATATTAACTCACAGTTCATTTTCATTTCCGGGAAAGCAGGCTATAATATACTCATCAAAACCTCAGGCATGATTACCACTGCCTGCAGACAGATAAGATATACACAGTACTTTACACAGAAATAATTAAGCTTGACAAATAGGAGGAAAATTCAGTGGGCGAAATTACAGAGGTATTTGAAAAAATAAACAGCGACTTATGCAGTGACAAGGAAAACTATACTAAAACAGTAAGAACTGCTCTCAGTGCAGAAGTATGTAACAACATGTTCAAACAGGGCTTCACTCTGGACCAGATCGCAAAATCCATGCCATGGCTTGAAAAATCAGACATTTACGGTCTTTCCGTAATGCTTAATGACACACCAGTTTCTGCCACAGATGAAGAAATAGAGAATATCAAATGGACTTTCAGAAGAACAAGAAAACCAAAGGTACTAGGCAAGATATTTAACACTGCGGAGGAACAGTCCAAAAGACGCTTCCGTGTTAATCCATTCTGCCCTAACCCCGACTGTCGAGAGGAACACGCATACTTTACCATAAAGCTCACCGAGGAGGAAATCAATAAAATGAATGCCTTCTACGATAAGAATGATGAAGAAAATAACTACAATGATATTGGAATCCTGTTTATGGACGAGCCCCCGGTTGTCGTAGTCAGAGACTATGTCTGCCCTGTCTGCAAAACCAAATTCAAACAGGCTATGCCTGTATATCGTACAGACGAGATTGGATACAAGCGCTATGGACATATGGCAATGGGAAGTGTGCCGGTATAACCAGAAGCTCAAGCATAAAGAAAATTATAGAAAAATAGAGAGCAATGGAGTAGGTGGGAAAGAGCCAGAATCATCCGGTGACATTTATGTGTTTGGTATGTACGAACCTGATACTAATTCCGTTATCATTAATGCTATCAATGATATATATTCCGGCACGCCTCTTATTATCAGTTGTGAAAAATATAATTCAGCTGTCTTGCTTGATACACCTAATGATATTGCATATCTGTATCGGCTGGCACAGGAAAGTCCTCTGCTATATGCTGAATTGGCATGCAAACCTAATGGATTACAGGAATATGTGGATACTATGAATGAATTCAATTAATATTAGCTATTTTATCATTATCACAAACTAATTTAGTAATGTATTGCCCGAACTGATAAAAACTTTTCGTCGCTTTTTTCGTCGCTTTTCCAATGAAAAAAGCGACGAATTATTTTAATCTATATAACTTACCTTTCCACTATCAATGCCTTTCCCAATCTTCACTATTATCCCTGCCATAAAACAAAATCTATCATATATTCATTATCATTAACCCAATATGTTATTACCTGTAATAAGGTATGAACTTTTTGTTTTTCAAAAACTACAGGTAACAGTTCTTCAGATGGTATCTGTTCCCCCTGCTCCGTTGCTGTAAATACTATAGCATATTCTTTCTGTACATTACGTAATGTACCTACCAAATTAAACTTCTTGGTTTTTGCAATTAAAAGTGCTTTTTCTGTTCTTTCAACAAAACATTTAATTTCGTGACGAAACAAATGTGCCAAAAATTTTATTACCTCATAACATCCATTAATTTCCGATTCAATTTCCTTATGCTCATATAAAACTAATACATATTGCCTAAAAAGTTCATAATACAATCTGTCTTCGTATATCGCATTTTCTCCATACTTCTCATATAAATATTGCTGTACCAAATTTTCATTTATCTGTGGTTTACTTAAAACAAATCCGTTATTAGTTTCTGTAATCAGCAAATTAATCAGTCCATTCTTCTTATAAAACGCTTCCCTCCACTTGAGATATTCAATGATTTCAATCGGGGACAACAACTGCTTGCACATAAGTTTGAAATCATCTATTGACATACAATTAACTGCCAAGCCGTCATTAGTGTGGCTTCGAAGTAAATGTTCATATTCAGAAATACTATCATTCTCAAAAACCACTAGTGGAACAACCTCTGCACTCGGATTAATTATTGTTTTCTTTCCCCTAGCATTTATAAAAGAGACTTTTTCACTAGTAATGTATGAAATCGTATCCTTTATCTGTTCTTTAGCTTTTTTGCATTTCTTTTTCAGCCACTTCTCTTCTATATTTTTGTTCTGCGTCCTATCCTTTTCATTTCGCTCCTTTAGTTGAATCGCCAGAATAATATCTTCGAGATTTATTATCAAATCCGCTAATTCTATTTCTGTTCCACCTGTAGGAGTAAATTTTAAATCTGCATACACAAGTTCTTTATAAAAATAATTTTCCGAAAAAGAACTCAACAGCTTTTCTGAATTTGTCACTTATCCACCACCTATCTATTATCGACAAGCCATCATCTATCAGCATTTCTTATTTAGCAATAATAAGACTGAAAATTTTTAATCCACAGGCTTAATATATCTTCTTCTTTTAGTTGTTCCAATACAAGCCAATAACTCCTTATTCACTAATTCGTTTAATAATTATCTTGTCCTTGGACCTTTTAAACCTATCTTTTCTGCCACCTGTTCCGTACTATATTCAATGCCAGCCTCCATAATGGCTAAAATCTGCTGATGTCTTTCTGATAACGCCATTTCTTCCCTATTTTTTAAATCTGCTGACTTTTCTGCTGATTCTGCTGATTTTTCTGCTGATTTATCATCAGATTCCTTTTCCATCTTCATCACAAGTGTCACTTGATCGAGATTTGTATCTTCTATCAATTCTGGTTCTATCCATCCTTCTGACTTCCATACATCAAGAATTGTTGGAAATCCTGAGCCAGCATTATCGCCAAATCCAACCAATCTAAGCATAATCTGCATATGAGGATTTCTTGACTTTGAATTGCCTCCACGATAAATATCTTCTAGCGGAAGTTTCAAAATTCCCGGATTTGTAAACTCAAATGAATTTGATTTCTTAATTACCTTCAACACACCTGCATCCATCAAGTAATCCGCGTGAATAATCATATTTACAAAACCTTCACGTACTGCTTTGTGAACCGGAGTATCATCTATACGCTGAACTCCACCTTCCAATTTAAATGGCTTTTTTAAGTCCTCAGTTAATTTAGGTGTTACTTTGGTAAAAAAATTAAACAGGTTATTTTCCCATGTGCCATCATATGTAATTCTGTCATTCCAGCGGATATCTGCTGTCACTTGACTCTCATTACGATAATCCATAAAAACATTGTCAAATCGTTCTCTGATAGCCTGTCCTGTACCAAACATCAAAAGTCCTGCTAATGTCAAGCCTTCTACTCCAGTTTTTCTATCTTTTCTGTAACCACCCAACTTGTCAAGAAAAGACTTGTCATCCAAAGCATTCCATACATGTCCATCATTTCTAATTTCAAAAATCTGACGATATTTTCTTAATGTTTCTTTATCAATATCATCCATTGTATAATACTCAATTATCTGATTATCATTGCCCTCTGGATTTTGATCTCTTATCATTCCTCTTATCTCATGCTCTGTCGCATGATAATCGCCTTCATGATTTCTTTTATATGTTCCCTTATATGGATTTTCACCAACATATACCGGACGCATATTAAAATCAGCTCTAGGAACATGAATCACAATTAGACTTATACTGCCATCTTCAACAATCTTTACATCATCATCGGTTTATAGGTTTATATTCACCTTATTTCCATTAATTGTGTTCCAAAAATCTTCTTTCTGCTTAGGTGCATCCTCTATTCCTTGTATTATAAATCGTTCCTTCGGATCAGTCTTTGTTTTATCTTCTCTTACTCCAAGTATGATATATCCACCTTTTGTATTGGCAAATGCAGAATATGACTCATACGCAGATTTTGGCACACTTTTTTCTGCTTTTTTGCACTCTATATCAACTTTTTCACCTTGGTAAATGAGTTCCTTTAACTCCTGCATATTCATATGCTGCACCTGCTTTCTCTATATAAGATATCATTGACATTCATCAAATAATAATTCATTTCACTTTTATATTCTCATATTTCTAGTATAACGTAAATTAAATAACTACTATATATTTTAAGGATAATGTGTGGTATAATAGTATTATCTAAGAAAGGGATGAACGCTATGAGAAGAACATATCTTACTCTGTCGGAGGAAGACAAAGATTGCCTTAAAACATTATCAAAAAAAGAACAATTCAGGCACAAATTGTAGATTGTGCCTGAATTTTATTATATAAATCTGATGGCATGACTTTCAACGATATCGCTGAAAAACTTGCCGTTAGTTCAGCAACCGTACGTCTTTGTGTTTCTAAATATTACGAGGGCGGTATTGAAAAAGTTCTTTTTGATACTCAGCGCCCCGGACGCCCATCTGAAATTACAGATGGTGCAAAAGCATAGATCATCAATCTTGCTTGTCAAAGACCAGTAGAACTTAGCTATGCACAGGAACTTTGGACTTTAAGTGCTCTTCATAAGCATATTCAGAAACACGCAGAAGAAGCAGGATATCCAAGACCTACAACCATTACTAAACCTTATATTCAGAAATTCCTCAAGGAACAGGATATCAAACCATTCAAAATCAGGTATTATTGTGAGAAGCGAGATCCAGATTTTGAATCAAAAATACATGAAGTTCTCTTGGTTTACAAGCAGATTGAAATGCAGTTTGATGAAAATGGTACACTCATTGTTCCAGATGATTATAAACTGACAATCACGGTATCATATGATGAAAAACCATGCATACAGGCAATTTCCAATACAGCACCGGATTTACGCCCGACAACAGAAAATGGCGAGGTATATCGGGATGCGGAATACAAACGTCTGGGAACACTTTCTTTATTAGCTGGTATCGATCTTCTTACATGAGAAGCCATCCCATTGGTAAGTGAAACACACAAGAGTTCTGACTTTATTGAATTTCTAAAAATACTGGACAAAAAATATCCATTGCAGGATACCATCAGAATCATTCTTGATAACCACTCAGCACATACATCCAAAGAAACACAGCGATTTTTGGATACGATGCCAAAAGGTCGGTTTAAATTTGTATTCACACCAAAGCATGGTTCTTGGTTAAACATGATTGAAAGTTTCTTTAGCAAGATGACGAAACAAATACTGCGTGGAATTCGTGTCAAAACCAAACAGGAATTGCAAGAACGAATTTACCAGTATTTTGTCAACCCTGCTGTCCCTATACAACGCCTCGGCTGTGCTAAATGAATCAATATTACGACATAATACCAACGTCCTCCGTCTGCTGCAATTTATAACCAGCGGGGATTTTCTGTGTTTTTTAATATCTTCCGGCAAATACTCATGGCATTCTTCCATTTGCTTTCGTGAAAGTTTGATGCGGATTGCATTGCCATCTTTATCATATTTTCTTTTCTTAAGAATCTCTAATGTATCTTTAAGCATATGTATATTTCTATCCGCACGATTGGCGTATTGGTCAAAAAAATCATAATGGTTACTTCTTTACAGTTAGGATAATATTCCGTATTATATTTTATAAATGTTTTAATGTTACAGAACTCGGTATACACATAACCGTATACCCTCCCACATACTTTGCACCAATTACTGGTGCGCTTTTTACATCAAGTTTTACAATATAGAATTTTGATGACCTCTCTCTTGAAGCAATATACTCTAGTACTATTTTTTTTACCGCATATAATAATGCAAGCAGTTTTATTTTATTTTTCTCATCATAAAATCCATATTTTTCAAATGAAACCGCGCATCTACTAGGACTAGTACAACCTAACAAAGGCATATGATATCTGCTTTTGGGATAATAATCAATTACTTGATCGCAAAAACCATATATGCAAATGGCAAAATCATATATATAATATTTATCGCTTACCTTTGAGTCAATTGCTCCATTTTGGAAATAGGCGTTACCCCTCTCCTGCCTTTCTTCTGATTTTTCATCAATAAATTTATTAATTCTTTCTACCATTTCATTTACTAGCGGACTATTATAATACATTATTGATAGTCTTTTAGCTTCTGTAATTACAAATACATGAGCTGCTATTATCATAATAATTACACATATGACAATATATAATAATATTATTAAAAACTTCACTACTTTTCCTTTCATCTCTGTGGTATTTCAATAAAACATAAGGATTACAAACACTATGCTTATGTGTGTAATCTTTAGCAGCATTTATTTTATCTCTTTGCGCTCTTGGTTGAATTAAAGCTGCTCATAGTGCTTCCGTTGTATGCGCGTACTATGTATGTGTAAGCCACACCTTTGGATGCCTTGGTGTCTGTATAACGTGTGGTTGAGCTGCTTTTTATATTGGCGATTCTGCTCCAGCTTACTTTAGCGATCTTGCTGTATACCACATATACTGGATTGTTAATATACTTAACTATCTTTAGTTTATCATTTGACATACTTAGTTTCCCTCACATATAAAACCATCTTTTTTCAAAATAGCATATGCACACTCACATTGATCCATACTGAACTGTGGTTTATGTTTAATCAATGTATCAAATAATACATCTTTCCCATCTTCTATTTTCCAACTTTCTCTGTTCTTTTCAATGTATAACAATGATGCAAGTAACTCATACCATGACGTAAGAGAAAAATCGTTAGGCTTTTCCTCCTGCAATTCATTAACTCATTTAATATTCTTTTCTGCACTTTCTGATATTTTATAATCATTAAAGTCTGTATTAGATAATATTTCAATATTAGAATATACATAATTAGCCAATGCCGGCGAATATTGTCCTCTCAAATACCAATTATAAGAATATCCAAAATCTGTTCCTAATGATTGCAAAAGATAAATCTCTTTTGGCAAATAATACGTTCATCAAAAGAATCCTTACTAATACCCATTTTTTCAAAAATAATTCCATTTGCAATATCAATATTATTCATTATGCATGCCTCCTTAGACAAAAAAGATACTATTATAATATCATAAAAACATATGTTTCTCAATCAGATTTTGTATAAGTTTAGGTATATAATTAATCTCCTCATTTGTAAAACTAACTTCCACCCCATGTTGTTACAAAGTGGAATCAACTTTTACAATTGACCATATAATTAATCTTTAATACTACATATAGTATTATATGCATTTTTTTTATTTACTTCATAGTAGATATCAATTAAAACATATAATTCATTATATCAGATGCCCGTTTAGGCATCTGATACAATCTTATGATAATAACTTTCACAGTTATTTTAGTATTATATTCTCAAGTGTTGTTTTTTACGCAATCTTCTCGTTTATCCAAACCAAAATAAAATCCAAACCTTTGCAATAATGGTTGAAAAACAGCTGATTGACAATAAAAGGTTTGGATTTTAAATGATATTGATTAGCTCAAACCGCAAAAATCAAGAAGCGATTTATCAGCATTTTTCCACTTAGGAGTTATCTTTTTGATGTTTTCGTCATCCAGGGTTGCTAATGCAGCTGCTTTTTCATCATTTGCGATATCCAGATACACCATTGTGGTCTGAAGATGCTCATGCCCAAGTAGGAGCGATATTTTAACTATGTTCCTACCATCTTCAAGCCAATGTGATGCTTTGGCATGCCGTATCTGATTCGCATGAAGATTCCTTGGAACCTCATCACAGATTTCATGTGCGCATACTGCATGCTTTTTAAGCATCTTGCCAACAACTGGCTGTGTCAGCTTTCCATAAATCCCCGGATTTCTGGAATAGAACACATAGGCTTCCGAATCAGGAGACGCACCACGAAACTCTGCTAAATACTTTTTGAGATGTGATACAGCCTTGGGTAAAAGTCCTATCGTTCTGATCTTTGTTCCTTTACCAATGACGATAATATATGGCTTCCCTGCATCCAGATGCAGCTGCCTGTTTTTCAGAGACAGAACTTCATCTATCCTGCAGGCAGTCGCATAAAGCAAACTAATAAGTGCAAGATTCCTTCTGCCTGTTTTATTGGTGACATCCGGTACTGACAGCAAGGCTCTGACAGCATTTTTGCTCATTCCTTTCACTTTGGTTTTGGGTTCCTTTAACTGTGGAATTAATGTCGCATTATGGTATAAATACAGATAATCGATTTCTTTACCTCCAAGATATTTCAAAAAGACCCGCAAACATGCAAGCCGGGTATTGCAGGTTGCAGCACAGCAGTTACAATCATTTTTTAACTACAGAATCCATTCTTCTATGGCTGATCTGCTAAAACAGTCTGCGTTTAAACTATTGATTGTGATTTCCCTTTTCTCATCTAAGTACATGATATAAAGGGTAATGGAATAAGAAAAAACAAGAACTTACCAATGGAGATATTACTCCGGCAGAATACTTTGAATGGAAAATAACTTGTCCGCATGCCTAAAATAAACTTATTCATAAAATAACGTTCCATTTAGTACCAAAATAGTACCAATCGGCATAAAGAAAGCCCGCAAAGCTTTTTTTCAATACTTTGCGAGCTTTTGAAAATTATTCAAACTCTTGGGCGGAGAGATTTATCTGGCTGTTTCTTGGTACACATTTGTGCGTTTTATTCTTCATATTCATCTTATTTCGCATTTTTATGTATCTCGTCTAAAATTTTTAGAGCCAAAATGGAGCCAATTATTTTCGCCATTCAAACCTTCTCTTATACTATTTTGCTTGAACCAATTATTATCATTTCGGCAATTACCCTTACTAAAGGAATTTCTCTTTGAAGTTCCTTTTCATCTTTATAAGGTTTATACCGTTCCCTATTTTTTCCGCTTTTACTATGTATCAACGAATTTCTAGTATAGTAAATTCGTTTTGCGATTTGATTATATACTCCTTCTGCATCATTCCAAGGAATCGTCGGGGCTTTACAGAATGCTACTTTATTATTTTGATAAAATGCTATTGAATCTTTATCTATAATATTTAACTTATTTTTTAACTGTTCTATTTGTACATATTCCTTTAAAACATATTTTAAAGATTCTAATTCATCACCCTGACCAGACTCATCATTCATGTGCATTCTATTTTTTACAAATGTAGCAATTTCATATACCTTTTCTTCATCTTTATATGAAAAATCAGGATGTGTAATTTTATCAGTCAAATCAGCTACTATTTTTCTCTTATACACCTCATCGTAAAAATATTCCATAATATGATAAAACGAAATATATTTTATATATGGGTCAACCGATGAAAAAGCCAATCTATAGTAATCAACCACATCAGAAATATACTCTCTTCTAGGAATTGTTTCAACTGAACTAGGTAAACTATCCGTAGTTTTTCTTCTTATCTCTAATACAGGTAATACCTCTTCTATTTCAGCATATTCACCAATTCCCTGCCCTGTTTTGTAGATAAACTCAAATACATATGCTTCTTTTCTCTTTCTCATTGTTTCAAAACTATTATAATCTGTTACACAAATTTTTATGGAAAATTCTCTTACCATTCGAATTAAAACCTGTTTCCAATCTAATTCTTTTTCCACATCTTCATTTCCTACTTGATAGGGATATCCTCTTCTCAATTTAGTCGGCAAAATAACTCTTTTTCTATTTTCCTGTTTACTTTTTTCAATTAACTTCATAAGAAGAAAAATACAATATTCAACAGAACATAAGCCGATTTCATACTCAATCTTGTTTTCCTTATCAACAGAAATTTGTGGGAATTCCATCATATGAACAATCGGTCTATCTAATTCTACAGCCACCTCATATTTATGATCTGCATATATCTCCACTCCCTGTATCTGCGCAGAATTTACCATTTCAAAAACATCTTTTAATTCATCATTTTTTAAAACGTATTCACCATTCCAATCTGAATAATGTGACATTGGGTGCGTAGTACATGTCACATCACTATCATCTATTTCATCTTGCCTATTTCCAAATATCCTACAAACCAAGTCTTTTAATTCATAAAATGTTACCACCGCATTACCTCCAAATTTTATATATATTTTTTTCTGCTTTATAGCTTTATATTTACAAATTAATCTAAATGTAATCTTCCATATTAGAATCTTATTGTATCATATACCCCAAATGCATACTACCTTATTTATAATTTCTATATAACGAATTCCATTTAGTCTTCAGCTCTCATACCTAAAAAACTCCCTAGCCATCATCTCCGCCGTAGCCCAGTTATACCCCTTCTTCAGATACTCTTGCACAATCGTCCCAAACATTTCCTTAACCATATCATCCTCAATATCACAATATGCCTGCAGCTCCCCTGACAAAGCCATTTCCACATACTCTATCGGCTTATTATCCAACAACCTATGCAGCTTCGCCAGTGACTGCTCTGTTGTCCTCAGAGCAGCCTCCACTTCTTCGCACTTTATCCGTAACATATTTCCATCTGTAAACCACACCTCAACATAGCCGTTATCCATGTTATAAGCACATTCTACGATATTATCCATTCGATTATCTTTCATATCATCAATCCATACTTCCCATTATCTTGTTCCATAAGACCTGTCATACTGCCTTATCTGCTGTTCTGTACGCTCCTGTTCCTTTACCTTACGAATAATCGTATCAATCTGCTCTGCACCAACATATCTCTTCACACGCTCCAGATCATCAGCCTTTTCCTGCAACAGCTCTGTCCTATCACTCATATCTTTAATCTTACCCTTGTAAAACTCCACATCATCTGACAGTCTCTTTTTTTCCTTCCGAAGCTGTAATACTTTCTCTTTTAGCCTTACGCATTGGATTGTCAGGTTCTTTATCAAGGTCTTAAGTTTATTCACAAATGGCATTACCACCTTATCCCGAAATGACTTAGCACTTGCAAATGCTCCCGGTTCCGGCAATTGCCACTCCGGTGCTTCATAATACTTTCTTACATCACGCTGTAATAACTGCTCCGACTGCACCATCTGCTCTATATGGCTCTTAAGCTCATTCTGTTGCTTTTCAAGTTGAACATTATTCTGTTGCAAATCATTATATTTCTGTCTTAATGCCTGATTAACAGATTTCAATGAATCATTCCTTTGCTCCAGAGTGTGATTGTCAGCAGATAACTGATCATTCACATTCTCCAATTTACTATTCGTATATTGTAAATCTTCATGCCTTTGTTCCAGTTCTTCATTATCGGTCTGCAAATGTAACTGCTTTTGCTTCAAATCATGATTATCCATGCGAAGTCTGTCCTTGCGACTTTCAAGCCTTGTATTCTCCATCCTCAAATCCTGATTACCTGCAAGCAATACTTCCTTCTCCCGTTGTGCTGTAGTTCTCTCTTCTTTTGCCCTTTGCGTAGCCTCTTCTGCCAGTTCTTTTTCAGTTGTAGCATTCTTTAATTCCTGTTTCTTTACAGAAACCTCTTCTCCAAGCTGTGCAACCACCGAAGATATTTCCCGCTTCTGGCTATCCAATTCAGCCACTTCCCTTGCTCGCTCTTTCTTTTCAAATTCAAGCACTGACAAATGCTTCTCATGTGTACCCTTTTGCAGCCATTCCACACCATATCGCTCCATGACTGTCGCAAGTTCCTGTTTCTCTGATGCAATCCACTGATTTAATTCGGTAGCACCTCTGGTACCACCAATGAAGCCTTCTGCCGCCAATGCAGATTTTAATGATACCCTTGTATCAAGACCTCGCTTACTTCCTGTAATATATGGTACAAAATCAATGTGCAGATGCGGTGTTTCTTCATCCATATGCAAATGTGCCGAGAATACATACAAGTTCGGATTTCTAGCTTGGAACTCATTCATAAATTCCGTTAAAATCCTTTTTGCCAACAATCCATCTTCACTTCTGGCATTCATATCATCTTTATTTCCGATTTGAAATATCACTTCATGAAATAACTTTTCCTGCTTGCCCCTCCTGATTTTTTCATAATAATTATCAATCATGCGATCTTTTCGTTTCTGTTTTGCATTATAATATCCCAATGAAAATCGAAATGATCTCATAAGCCGTCATCGGCGCCACCTCCCTTCCTATGTATTCCGGTTGCCCGGTATCATAAAACTCGGGAGGCTACCACCCTGTCATGGGTACTTTCCTTAGATAGTATCCTAAAATAAGAGCTAATGCTTCTGCAAGGATAAATAAAAATTACTGATTATCCCTCTACGTCGCAAAATACTATTTAGCATCGGTTACAATCGAAAAGTTTATTTCAACAATAAACTCTTTTTTTTCTATTTTTGCTTCAATCTCTCCATCCATCCGACTAACCAACTCCTTTGCAATAGATAGTCCCAATCCAGTAGATGTTTTACTTCTGGCAACATCTGCTTTATAAAATCGCTCAAATACCTGATCTATATTAATCTGTTCTGAATGTGTAACCTGATTGCTGATTCTAAGCACCGCCTGATTTTGATCACGTTCCAACACAATGCTAATCTTCTTTTCTCCATGATCCAGCCCATTTTTTATCACATTCTGGATAACACGGCGGAGTCCCTGCCTGTTTCCATGTATATACAACTGTTCTTCCGTAATCTGAATATCCGGCTGAATTTCCATTCTTACCCATTCATCATAGTATGAAAAAACTGTTTCTTTCAAAATCCGGTTCATACAGCACAATGTCAATTCCAAACTGTAAGATTCGTTTTTTAACTTTGTAAACATAAAAAGTTCTTCCAACATTTCATTCAGACTATGAATTCTTTCGTGGATAATGCTTAAATAACGTTTCTGATCCTCTATATTTTCACATTCTTCCATTAGCTGGAAATACCCGTCCAAAGATGTCAGTGGTGTGCGGATATCATGAGAAAGATTTGTATAAGTGTCCGCAATCAGAGCTTCTTTCTCCTGATAATGCTGCTTCTCTTTTCTTCGCAGTTCCAGAAGCTCATTCAACTTGTCAGAAAGCTTTCCTATTCCACCCACATCAAATTCATGGTTAATCAACATGTTACTGTCATGTTTCATCATAAACGCCAATTGGCGGCAGATGTCTTTCACCTGCCGCTGGTATTTCCACATAATAATAAATTGTAAGATAATAATTCCTGCTAATATCCCAATTACGATATACATCCGTTAAATATCCCTCTTTTGAAAAACAACGCTGCTTACTGATATCATCATAACGATGAACACTATTGCCACACCAAATGCCGCCAAACACTCATTTCCACTCGGATTCATAGGAAGCAGTGATAATTTTCCTGTTATCGTATACTTATAAATCTGGAAATTCAGAATTCCTATTTTTTGAATAGCACTATTGATCACCCCATACACAATGGTCATTACATTCATGCTAAGACAGACAGCAATGACCATGCTGATTACATTATTTTTCAAAATAATTGCAATCGCCATACAAATCAACACAAGTGCATAATGAAGAGCCAGTTCAGTCACAAAATAAGATAAAATTGCCTTTGTATTTCCCCATTCCAATTCCCCGAAAACAATACCATTCGCCGCTGCCTGAAATAAGAATGCACCTGCCATTGTCAGTACCGTAAAGACAGCCAATGCAATTGCCCTGGAAAAAATCAGAGTTCCTCTATTTCTAACCTGACCTCCTATATTCTTAATATATCCGCTACTGATATCCGCTGTTGAAAACAGAACAGTAAAAATCACCAAAAGCAGTGCATACAGTTTTCCTTGGGAATTGGCAAAAAAGATATCATATACCGTCACCTTTTCTCCCGGCTCCGTAGGCAGCGTTACCATCATTCCCACATTAAGATTATCCACAGTAGGTTCAGTAACCTGCTCCTGTTTCATGGCATCCTTTTCAGTCAAAAGCTCATAATCTGTCTTGCATAAAGATGTTGTAATCAATAATATTGCTGCCAGTACGATCCAGATTACATACATACTTTTGGTTTTAAGCATCCGGTATAAATCCATTTTTATTATATTAAGCATGATCCGCACCTCCCGTCAGATTCAGAAAATAAGTTTCCAGTTCTTCACTGGTTATGGAAATCCCTTTTACCGGAATTCCTGACTTTGCAAGTTCCATATTCAACGCTGCACTTTCATTCAATCGTTCAAAAATATAAATATGCTCTTTATCTGTTACCTGATAGTTGGTAAATCCCATAGAATCCATCACCGGAATCGCCTGTTTCGGATGATCCAATGTCAACTCTATCCGTTCACCGCATCTTCTTATTAATTCTTCTCTTGTAATTTCCTGTAATAAACTTCCATTATGAATAATTCCATAATCAGTAGCAATCTTCGATAATTCCTCAAGAATATGACTGGAAATGCATATTGTCATATTCTTCTCTTTCTGAAGTCTCTGAATCGTATCCCGGATCTCTGCAATACCCTGTGGATCCAATCCATTGATTGGCTCATCAAGAACTAATAAATCTGGTTCTCCAACCAAAGCAAGACCAATTCCCAAACGCTGTTTCATTCCAAGTGAAAAATGTTTTGTTTTTTTCTTTCCCACATCCTCCAGACCGATAATTCTCAATATTTCTTCAATATAACTTTTTTTCTTTATTCCAAACAGCTTGCATTTGATATTCAGATTTTCATATGCAGTCATATTTCCATAAAGTCCCGGCGCCTCAATCAGACATCCTATCCGTGATCGAACTTTTTGCAAATCCTTTCCCTTGTATCCGAACATCTCAATTTCTCCACAAGTTGGCTTGGAAAGTCCACTGATCATCTTCAGACAAGTTGTCTTCCCAGCTCCATTCCGACCGATAAAACCATAAATAGCACCTTTTTTAATATGCATATTGACACTGTCCACAGCTTTATGGTGTCCATATTGCTTAGTCAAATTTCTTGTTTCCAATAACATTTCGCTCAAGTTTTTCATCTCCTTTTTCTTATCTGCATTTATCATAAAGGAATAATCCTAATCAAACGCAAATAAATAGTAAAAAAAGAGTAAAGATTATAGATGAAGACGATAACCGATTCCCCAGACTGTTTCAATATATTCCTCAGATGTAACTGTTTTTATCTTTTTACGAATATTGCTTATATGTACATCCAGAGTTTTTGTTTCACCCATATATGGTTCGTCCCACGCATATTCAAAAATTTCCTCTTTACTGAAAACCTGCTTCGGATTTCTGAGCAGTAATTCTAAAATCGCAAACTCCTGTCTTGTTATCTTAGGAAGTATTTTTCCACCAATGCTGACCTGAAAAGTAGCTTTGTTCAATACCATCTCTCTGAACGAAAGGTTAGATTCTTTTATTTCCTTTTCTTCTGTATGACGAAGCTGTACCTGAATTCTTGCCAGTACCTCTCTGATTTCAAAAGGTTTCGTTATATAATCATCAGCCCCACTAGTTAAAACCTTTACCTTTTCATCCAAGCTATCTTTCGCAGTCAAAACAATAACCGGAAGATTTCCCTTTTTCCGTATTTCCTCCAGAACTGCTTCTCCTGTAATTCCCGGCAACATCAAATCCAGCAACACCAGTGCATAGCTATGCTCCTGCATATTCAAAAGCAGCTTTGCCTCAGTTCCGGAAAACGCCTGCTCACAGGAATAGCCTGCTTTGGATAATGCTTCCTGAAGCAGATTATTGATATTTGTATCATCTTCTACAATCAGTATTTTCTGCATGATAGTTATCTCCTCTATTTTACACTGTGAAAACATTATTTTCTTGCATTATACACTTTTCCCTTTTTTCCCGCAATTACTCCCCACAGATCCCCGGAATTCTCCAGTACATAACATACTTTTTGTTCCAGCTGAACTTATAATTTTCAGTATTGCTGTGCTTCCAAGATGCATATATCACTTTTTCCTTACCATTATGCCTTTATTTCTCCATCAGTGCTTTCGCAACCCTTATCCCGCCCACAAATAGAGCCAAACTAGAGCCACTTGATAAAGCAAATGCCGGAAACCCGCATAAATACAGGCTTTCGGCATTTTAATTCGTTATTCAAACTCCTCTTTGCCAAGCTGTTATGTGGTGTTTTTCGTTAGTTTTGATGGCATAAATCAGGGCGTTTTGTCTGGATTCTACCTGTTGCGTAAATTTTTAGGAGATTGTATTGTCATTTTGTTGTCACACATTGATTTAGAATCTAATTCCTAACAAACCACCCGTTTCTTGCTCATCAGAAATTTTAAGCACAATAGACTTATCAAACTCCTTTGAAAAATCTTCATCAAATTCTCTATACGGAATCATATCTGAGTTTATAAGACTAATGTACTGCAATCCAACTTCTTCACATTTAATTTTTGCGAGCATTAACGCACGTGCAACTTGTCGTTCATCAACCCCATCAAATATGGTACTATCATGAATAAGAAAATCTGGGAAAAAATTTCTTTCCATTCCCAATTCAGCAATTACCATGTCATAACAAAATACCTTCATGTATCCCACACCTTGGCTTCTAGAATTTTTTATTTCTACATCAAAATCATAGCCTGTTTCTTTCAAATCTACTGTTAATGTACCTGCGTGAGGGTATAAGAATTCTGTATTGCTTTTAAATAATGATATTGCTTTTTCTCTTAATGAAACTCTTTCATTATAATCTTGTCTAGACTTTATCAACAATTCTTGATTTTCAATCTTCAAGTGACTTTTACTGTCTTCAATATATTGTATTGATTCTAATCTTTTTTTAGCATCCTCAAGCAAAGTCTTGGAAGTGGCATATCTATCTTGTAATAAAATATACTCTTCTAATGCTCCATGCGTTTCTAAGATTTTCATTAACTCCGCTCGTTTACCATCCATTGTTTGAATCTTATTTTGGATTTCACACACTTGCCTTTTTAATCTCAATAATTCTTCACTTAAATAATTCTTTCTATTAACAAGAATTTCTTTATGAAATCCCATGACTTCGTCTAATGTTTTATTAATTCTATCACCAAACAGAACTCCTGCTTCTTCATATACTCTTTTAATGTCCTCTATAGACAAATCAATTTCTTCTGTTTCTATACTTGCCTCATATCTATTAATTAATCTCTCTTGTGTAATAAGTTCATTTGTCAGCTCATGTATCTGGTTTGTATATGAATTTACTTCTGTTGATATTTCTTGATATTGAGGAAGAACTTTAAAACTATCCAGTTGCCTTTTTAATTCGTCCGTTTCTTTTTGTCTAGAAAAAACTTCCGTACTTAATTCACCAATATTTAAATTTAATTCACCCAGAACACCAGTTTTTGCTGCACTCTTATAATTTTCTATTCCTTTTTTCTTATCCTTAATTTTTTGAAACTCAGCCGCATAATCTAAATTTAGATTCAAAAAATAAGCATTACAGATTTGACGACTATGTGCTTTCTGTTTCCCAAAGAAGTCAAACGGATTAGAAAACCCATCGACTCCCCTTCTTATTGAATATGAAATCAGTTCTCTAAAAGACGGGTAATAAGAATTCTCTCCTTTCTGTATCAATCCATACATCTTTTCAAGCATATACTTATTAAAATTTGAGACAGTAAAATAGTAATTATGTTGTTTTTTATCATACTTATATTCTTCTCCTATTTTATCTACACTACCATCAACAATATATATTTTCGAAGGGCTATCAACGAACCTTTCAAAAGAATACTTTTCTTTTTTAATCTCAATATCAATCGTAAAAGACCACCCTTTTAAATTTTCATTCCTAAATATGCTTCCTTTTCCAACTCGTGCTCCTAAGCAAAAATGGATTATCTCAATTAAAGTTGTTTTTCCTGCCCCATTTCTAGATTTTAGCTTACCATTTGCAACATCGTTTATTCGATCAGCTACTATAATATTATACCCTTTATTTAGTTTTACCGTTTTAAAACTTGGGTGATTGCTCTTAATTGCTAAAATCATATGTCACACCTCCTTATTAATCCATTTTCGTTTTCTATACCATTTATCATATACAAAAAATCTATTGTAAGTATAAATTTTTCATATCCAACAAATACCTTCTGTTCCTTTAGTTTTTCCCATAATGCAGATATTGTTAAGGGAACTTCTAACGATTCAAGTACTAATGCACCACAATTCAAAAGAGAGTACTCTAATTTTATATTCTTATCAGGAAGTATCATTTTTCAAACACCTCACATTCTTCAAAAAAATATGCAAGAATTCCCAATCCGGCAGCCTTATATACAAATTCATTCTTATTCCCGCTAGTCAGACTCCATAATTCATGAAAAATAGTAATACTGTCTAATCCCTCATCCTTTAGCTTCTTATACTCATTAGCCATAATTGAGTTTAGTGTAGATGCAAAAGATGGACTTGGATACTTATTAATAAAATCAACTATAACTTTATTACTAGTTAACCCCATTGTGATATAACCCTGTACATCTTCTAACGAATTTTTCTTAATCTTATCCTCTATCTTTATTAATTCAAAAGAAGTAGGAATATACAAATTCCCCTTCACTTCCAGTATGTATTTCGCCAAAACTTCTAATTCTGCAAAGGTATAATTTAATGTTTGTTCCTCTAACATTTGTTTAACCCACATTTCATGCTTGTGCTTAAGTTCAAACAAATATTCTACACTATATGAATCAACATCTGTATCTATCTTTTTATGGCAATTACAACATAAAAAAATCAAATTCTTCTCACTATTAACATATTGTTCATCCTTACTTGCATCATACCTAGCTGCATCTGGTTTTTCCCCATATATATGCGCATTTTCACCTATGCAAGCAGCATTTTCATTCGCTGGATCTGTCAAAAGCATTTTGCACATTGCACATCTATTTCCACTTTTAGAATGTAGTAATCTCTGATTTTTGGGTGAAATGGTTACTTTATTTGCCATACGTTCTCCTTCATTTGTCTCAACATTATTTTCATAATTATTTCTATGATATCTCCCAATATTTATTAATCACTGGTAACTCTCTTTTAAATAACTGTGTAAATGTAATTATTCTGGTTCCCATCTGATTTAATAGAATTTCACAAATATCCTTCTTCCCCAAAAAACCTTTCCCAATATCCAAACCTTTATCTATCAATTCAATATTCTTATATAAAAGTTCCTTAATTCTCTCTTGGACGTCCGGAAACACCACCAATGTCATTTTATCTTCATATACTATTTCAGAAACCTTCTGCACGGTTATATCTTTATTATCTTTTTTGGTAAAAATTCCTACACCTGTAGGGGTTGCCAAAAAACAATTCATATCTGTTGTTATGGTTTTCCCTGATGACAATCTAAATCTATCTTTAAGTGTAGTCTGACATTCTATACTTGCTGAATGAGTGGGATTTCTTTGTGCTTCTTCAATTGACGGAATCACAAAATCAATGATTGTTTTACCTTCCCTCTCTTGCTGCTGTGATTTATTCCTTATTTCACATATATCTAGCAACTTTTGCAAGTGATTTTCAAAAGCAGCTCCTGCTCTTGATTTTGAACTTTGATAAATAGAAAACGAAATTAAGTGTGTAATAGGATTCATCCTCGAAGAAACCTTTTCAAGAAAAACTTCCCTCGTTATCTTTCCATCCTTAACTTCATAATATATTTCATCTAGTTCATCAATCAATTTTCTGGTATTAGGATAACAATCCTCCAATGTTCCATATATATTTTTCCTATAGTAAGGCAAGGCATTTGTTAAAAGTTTATCTGTGCATTCTTTATAATAATCAAGTTCAAGAAACAACAATTCTTTTAAAATTGTATCTGCATCATTTTCGATATCGGAAGATTCCAACGCATGTCCTATTTTAATAACATACCTCCTATATGCTTCTTCTGACATTTGTTTTTCGCTTAATAAAAATTGCTCACGAACAACATTAATTAGTCCCTGTGTTCCTTGCAATTCCTTCTCCACGCCACCTTCTATATCTTTCTTTTTAAACGCATTATCCGGGTCTTTCTCGTACAGGCTCACCCATTTTTTTATAGTTCCCGTAGAAGCTCCACACTCTAATGAAGCTTCTTCTACAGAAATTTCTTCTTCAACAATTCTCTTACATATTTGATATTTTGTTTCTTTTGCATACACCATAAGTTATTTATCTCCTTTAAATTAACTCATATGTCTTCGGCTCTGGAAATAGCAAGTCCAAATCCTTCGGAAATATCTTAAAAGGAAAACCATGATCTCTCACTGTACCATTTTCTTTCCTATGCATTATGTAGTCTACTGTAATTATTCCTTCATCTATTAACTGCGGAAATAAACTTGCATTTGGATTCTTTGTATGAACAATCTTGTCATATCTAAAATACTCCAATCCATTCTCTATCTTACTCGTAGCTTTCACCCAAAATGTTTCCTTATGCTTTTCTAATAGTCTCTGCTTCAATAGCAAGAAGCTCCATTGTGCCACATAACGCCTTATAACATCATCTTTAGTGTAATAATTTATCAGCAAATCATTATCTACATCCACTTCCAAATATAATCCCTGAGGATTCGGTACATTGGCTCGCAAAGTACAATTCAAATCAAATCTTTGAGAACCATCTTTTTGCTCTGCCCAATAACCATATGTATCAAGTAGTTTTACTCGATCCATCCCTCTACTATTAGCCCAATCCGGTACTTGCGTAAACAAGTTCACTCTGTTGTTTGTCTTTGGCTTGTTATATGTTACTGTCCTACTTGCCTTTAATTCTATTCCCTTGTAATCTGGTAATTTCGAAGGATTTCGTGATATCCCCAAAGCATTTTCAAGAGTATCTCCCACACCTGGGTCTCCCACTGTAATACTTGGCAAAAATCCACGATTATGTATTTCCTGAATCTTCGCTAACAACTCTTTTGCAATAGCATTATCATCATCAACAAACTGCTGAATAACTTCACTAATAAAACCAGAATTCATTGATTTCACAATTTCTTCATTGGACAAATTCAGCACATATAGATTTCCTTTATTAGCCAATACCGCCAACAGATTACATGGCACACAATACTGCTTTAGGTTATAAAACCATATTCTAGGATCCCCCTGCTTAGTTATAGGTCTATATAAAGAAGCTTCTGTTTCTATCATCCTGTCTGGTGTTAAAAAATAGGTTTTTACCAACTCTTTAAATTCAGGTCCCTGCTTTTGTTCAACATAGTTATGAATACCCGTTTCTCTTAACATTTCTCTTAATGGTATCGTCGCATCCATAATAGATTTTTGGTATCCTGTTGGTGTTGGTACCAAAAAGGCCACTTGTAATCCTACGTTAGCAAAAAATGGTAAAAAACCTCTAATAGGCGTATCTGACATTTTCAACATATTGTTCACTCTTCTTTCTTTCAAAACAGCACAAGGCAACCCGAATAATCCGGATTGCCTTATAAATGTATACATTATAGAACTCTCATTATTTCAGTAGCTACCGCCTTAGCTAATAGTGGTGGTACTGCATTACCAACTTGTGAATACTGAGGAACTTCTACACGTCTTCGCAATCCGCCGGTTGTTCTTTTTCCCAAAAACTCAAAACTATCATCAAACGATTGCATACGCGCCAACTCTCTAACTGTAAATGTTCTAGGTTCAAATGGCGAAATATAGTCATCCGCAATGGTCATAACTGTAGCTGATGGTCTAGTTCTATCTAACCTAGTACGGATATTTTTCTTGGTCAGTAAAATATCTGTATTTTCTTTACTAACATTTCCTTCTCTAAATAATTCAACTACTGCTTCAGCATCAATCCCCATCTTTTCTACACAATTTGCTATCAATGCAGGAGAATTTGCAATATCTATTCCTTCAGACATAACACGATTTTTTAATGCAGCTCCATCTTCTCCTTCTCTAAATAGTGCAAATCGTTCGGAAATGATTTGTTGATGTGTAGATACTTCATTATTGTGTATAATTCCATTACTATTAATTGTATTTCCATTAATGTCTGGTGTACGTCCTTCTCTTGACCTTATTTGAAATTCGTTATCACCTATATGTACCTGATTACGCACATTGGCATCCCGAATTAAATCGCTTATGGCATCTGTAATAGTTAAAGCCGTTTCATCAGTATGCGTTGCTTCTGGATATGTAGGTGCCACCATATCATTCCTATATGCCATAACAATTATTCGATTTCTCCTCTGCGGTACACCATAATGAGCTGCATTTAAAATTCTCGGTTCTAATGTATGATATCCTATCAAATTAAGTTCATTACGGAGTATATCTGGCACTAATTCTCCATCCTCATATTGATGTCCTGTCGCCCCGACAAAACCGTAAAATCTTGTGTCTGTGAATCCAGTTACATTCTCTAAAACAACATACTTTGGACGCACCTCACTAATTACTCTAACATATTCTCTAAACAACATATTTCTTGGATCATTAGGATTTCTTCTCCCAGCCCTACTAAATCCTTGGCAAGGCGGACCTCCAAATATTGCATCTATCTCCGGAATATCCTGTCCTCTAAATATCTCCAAATTCTGAATAGATTCTCTAATCATATCTCCATTCAGTTCCCTTATATCTCCTCTATGGAAATAAGTATTTACACCTTGATGTAATCCCAATTGTTCATGTCTATTCATGTATGTTCGCTGAACATCAGAATTAATGTCACTAGAGAAAAGAATATGAAATCCCGCTTGAATAAGCCCTTCGCTCATTCCACCGGCACCACAAAACAAATCTATTGCATAAGCCATTATCATTTCCTCCTTCTTCTTAATTCTATCATCTACATCACAAAATGTCCAGGACTTTATGTTCTTTTATTTTAGAACATACGTTCTGTTTTGTCAATCAAAGTTTAAACTATTTTGATAATACAATTCCTACATTTGCTTCCAAACATACGGAATGTATTATAGCAGAATTTTATTCTGTTTTCCACAAAATTTTCCTATCATTTACTGTTAAATATTTTCTATCATCTCCCTCTCCCGACATCCTTGACCTTCTCTCCAATCCACTCCATAAACTTCTCCAGCAGGTTAATCCCGCCAATCACGAACTGTTTCATAAACTCATATGCCTTCTCCAGCTTATCCTTGAAGCTACGATTTTCCTCCCGCAATATCTGATTCTGATACCTCAGCTCTATCACCTGCTCCTTCAGATAATCATCTCCATCGACTGCACCAAGCAGTTCCTTCTTAAGCCTTTCCGTCTCTTCTAGTTCAAATTCAGCCCGTTCAGTCTGTAATTTTGCAGTATCCGATATCATCATCCACTTATCAGCCTCTTTTTGAGCTGCCTCAATTTCCTTCTGTTTATCTGTGAGTTTATCTACATTCTCATAGTATTCCAGCCGTAATTCAGAATTCTTTATGCGTAAATCCGTTGTTTCCGACTGTAATTTCTGATTTTTGGCTATGGTATCATCCAGCTTTTTTTGAGCTTCGAACTGTTCTTTTCTAAAACCCTCTCGCTTATTTTCAATTTTTTTCCAGAGTCTCAATCCGTTCTTCTTTTAATTCCAGAACAACCTGTGTGCCCTCTATCTTCTCCTCAAGTGCAGCCACTTCTTTTACCCGTTCCTGTTTCTTATAATCGAGTACGGATAAATGCTTATTGTGCGTATCTTTCTTCTTCCAGTCAATTCCGTACCGGCTCATAATAAGGGCAATATCTTCTTTCTCTGCCTCCGCCCACTGTTTCCATTCGGTATTTCCTTTTCCTTCACTTACAAATCCTCTGGTAGCAAGTGCTGCCTTAAGACTTGTCTTTATCTCCAATCCTCTCTTGCAACCGGATACCCAAGGGATAAAATTCAGATGCAAATGTGGTGTTTCCTCATCCAGATGAATATAAGCACCAATCACATAAAGCTGCGGATTACGAAGTTGAAACTTTTTCACATAATCTTTCAGCACCCATGTTGCAATTTCAGCAGAATAACTATCTACTCCAGTATCATCATTGTTGCCTATCTGAATGATAACTTCATAAAATAGTTTTTCCTGCTTGCTTCGAGAAATTTTGTCATAATAACTGTTAATCTGCCTGTCTTTGCGTTTCTGTTTTGCATTGTATTCCTTAAGTGCCTTGTCAAACAATTTATGATATGCCTGCTTAATATCCTCGTGGATAAGAGTAATGTTATTTGGAGTGCGGCTGGCATCTACATTACCCGCTATAAATCTTCTTGTATTGTGTCCTATGGAACCTTCCCCATTCATAAAACTAATCGTTCTTTCCATTTTGAAATCCTCCTCTTTTGGTATGTATACAGGCACCTCCTTCTTATCCGTAATGAGTGCCGGATACGGCACGAAACAGCAGATTTTCCTGATAATGTTTTGTTACTTTTGTCAAAAGTAACGCAAAAGCACTTTTGACAGCTTCGCTATCAAAAATGCAGACCCGCAAGCGGGTTTTGCGCTCCTCGCCGGAGTGGCTGGGGGGGGGGGGGGGGGGGGGGGGGAGGGGGCGGGGGGGGG
>ERZ779791.72-NODE-72-length-40656-cov-8.80301_pt1 | contig 40656 bp, 45 predicted proteins | sample MGYA00511351_ERZ779791 | MGnify/ENA primary metagenome ERZ779791 (study PRJEB29588, sample SAMEA2143745) | human gut metagenome | biome: human gut; feature: human-associated habitat; material: faeces | place: Denmark | collected 2008/2010 ...
GAAAAAATTACTGCTATAAACAATATAAACAGTATCATTTTTTTAATTTTCATCCTACCGTCTCCCTTGTATACATCACTTGGTTTCTGTAAAGTATCTGTTCCAATATGCAGTCTCATCCACGGTTTCAAATGCATAGTCCATCATATTACGTATATAAAATGCTTTTTTGCGGATATTTGGTGCTTTATCAAGAATTTCAAATCCCTTTTCATCCTCTGTCATAAGCAGTGCAAATATTCTGGCTTCATCATCCATCGCATATAACACAGGCTCTTCCCCGATAAAATATGCTTCTTCAGTATTGTCTTCATTATATAAATACTTAAAATATTCCTTATCATCGCTATAATCATATATTGATGGGTTATAACGATTCCATGCATGCAGTAAATTTGTACCCTTTTTTCTGTAACTTATGTTATAGGATACCGATTCCATTGTACAATAAGCTAACTGGTCTTCAATTTCTTTGTTATTGTCTAATATCCAATAATCACCACGGCTCACATCATTTTTAACATCTGTCACCCCATCTCCGCTTACATATATGTATATCTTTCTGTCCTGATATTCTTCATAGTCCTGATATGTTTTTAATTCTTCAACAAAACCGTCAGGCAGTTTTGCAAAATATTCACTTATCACTTTTAAATCTTCTTCACGTACCTTCTCAATTTCTATTCCGTATTTCTGTTCTATTTCCAATTCCTTTTCATTTATTTTTTCGCTTTTATTTTTTCCACAGCCGGACAACATTATTGTCATTATCATTATAACTATCGTAATTGATGTTTTTCTCACCGCAAACACCTCCATCAAATATCCCCAAAGCAGCTATTCCAATATGCGTTTTCATCTACTGTATTAAATGCCCGTTCTATTTCTTTACACAGATATTCTGCCTTTACACGTATTTTGGGACATTGTTCAAGCATTGATTCAATATTTTTACCTGCTCTCATCATGACTGCAAAATACCCTCCCATATCACTGAGTTTATGATTAATTGTACCATCTGATATGAAATAAGCATTTTCATAATTATTTTCGCTGAAAGCATATTTACTGTAAGTATCACTATCTCCATATTGAAATCCAACAGGATTGTAACTATCCCAATCTTCCAGTATTCCGTCAGTATCTTTTCTCCTAGTGACGTTGTACCATATAGAATACATAGTGCAATAACCCAGCCCCATATCCATATCATCAGAAGCGCCTATTGTCCAATAATCTCCCTTAGCAATATCTGACGAAAAATCATACATTCCTTTCTCATCATTTATTTTAATAAATATCTTGCGGTCATCTATTCCTTCATATTTTTCCAGTTCGTTTACAAATCCTTTTGGCAGTTTTGAAAAATACTCATCTATAATTTTCAGAGTATCATTGTCTGCGCCTTCAATTTCAATTCCATATCTTTCTTCTATTTTCTTTTCGTATGACTTGCCACAGCCTGTTAGCGAAAAAATTACTGCTATAAACAATATAAACAGTATCATTTTTTTAATTTTCATCCTACCGTCTCCCTTGTATACATCACTTGGTTTCTGTAAAGTATCTGTTCCAATATGCAGTCTCATCCACGGTTTCAAATGCTCTCTCTATTTCTTCACAAAGGTATTTTGCTTTATCACGTATTTTAGGGCTGTTTTTGAATAAATCATCCAAATCATAATCCGATTTCATTAAAAGTATAAAAATAGTCGTTGCATCATCGCCTGCATTCTGTAATGGTTTTGGGTCTATAAAATATGCGTTTTCTTTACTTGTATTTCCGTAAAAATATTCAGCGTATTTATCATCATCTCCATATTTATAGTCCTCCGGATTGAAATCATTCCATTTTAAAAGCAATCCATCCCTGTCTTTTCTATTAACCATATTAAATATAACTGACTGTATAACACAATATGAAATCTGGTCCTCCAAATCCTGACTGCTATCTATGTACCAGCAATCTCCTATACTAATATCATATTTAACACGTGTCTGTTCGTCATATGACTTTTTTAGCACAATTTTTATTGTTCTATTGTCATAGTCATCATATTTTTTTAATTCTTCTATGAAACCTTTTGGCAATTTTGAAAAGTAAGTATCTACTTTCTTTAAATCATCTTTATCATCTGTTTCAATTTCTATTCCGTATTTTTCTTCTATCTTCTTTTCGTATGACTTGCCACAACCTGTTAATAAAAATATCGTTACCATTAATATAACAATTAATATATTTCTTTTTATATATCTCATAAGCATACCTCTCAATCAACCAAACTTTCATATATAAATCCTCTCATACATTTTTCCAAACCATAAGTTTCATTTTTAAATACTATCCACCCTTCCTTTTCTCAACGTAAAAAAAGACTGCAACAATTTATGTTGCAGCCGAGCTATCATAGAAATATAAATCCCCTTAGACCCCTAGCTTTGCGTCCCCACATTTCTGCGGGTATGCCCATTCATAATTATGGTTTAAGTATAGTATTTCCGGTCGAAATTTGTCAAGTAATATTTATTTGTGTTTCCGTACTTTTATCCGCAAAACCCCGTTTCATAGGCATCGTTATAAATTTTACGGGATGGGGTTTGTTTTCTCTACCTAATCGGCGGAAATCGGCCGAAAAGGTAGAGATTCCAAGAGCCACCGTCCGCATATCTCTACCCAAACAGCAAAAATCTGCCGAAAGGGTAGAGATTCCAAGAGCCACCGTCCGCATATCTCTACCCAAACAGCGAAAATCGGTCGAAAAGGTAGAAAATCCCAGAGCCACCGTCCGGAAATCTCTACCCAAACAGTGGAAATCAGCCGAAAAAGGTAGAGATTCCAAGTCCCACCGTCCGGATATCTCTACCCAAACAGCGGAAATCAGGCGAAAAAGGTAGAGATTCCAAGAGCCCCCGTCCGGAAATCTCTGCCCAAACAGCGAAAATCAGCCGACGTTTGTGTTTCCGTACAGTAATATTTTACAAGTCATGCGTGTATATGATAAAATACACACACTGAATTGAATTTTGTGAAGATTTTCTTCACATAACAGGAGAATAGGAAATGGCGTTTATTGAAGTAACTGACATCAGTAAGAAATACGGCAGAAAGCAGGTTCTTACCGATATTAATTTTACGGCAGAAAAAGGAGACTGTATCGGTATTGTGGGAGCAAACGGATGCGGTAAGTCCACGCTGCTCAAGATTCTGCAGGGCGGACTTAAGCCCAATGGCGGAACAATTACATACAATGGTAACAACCCCCTTGCCAATCACAGGTTTTTTCAGAAATATATAGGTTATGTTCCACAGGACAATCCACTTTTTGCAAACCTTACGGTAATGGATAACCTTAAATTATGGTACTGCGACAGCAGTCGTGACCTGAAGCAGGACATCGAATCTGGGATTATAAAAGATTTTAAAATTGATTCCTTCATTAAATCGAAGGTAGCAAATCTTTCCGGAGGCATGAAGAAAAGGCTCAGCATTGCCTGTGCTTTGGCCACTGATCCGCAGATACTGATTATGGATGAACCGGGAGCTTCCCTTGACATTATTGCCAAAAATGACATTGTAACCTATATGAAAAAGTATATTGCAGGCGGCGGAACGATTATTATATCAAGTCATGAAGAATGTGAACTTTCTGTCTGTACTAAAATGTACCTTATGAAAGGCGGAGTCCTTGAATCATTAAACGGCAGTTGCTCCCTTTCTTCAATAATGGAAAGGATGGTTAAATGAAAAAGCATCTTTTATTCCTGTTATTCCAGCTTAAAGCTTCCCTGAGGGCATTGCCACGCATTCTTTTTTCAACGGTGATTCTTGCCTTGGTTGTTATCTCGGTAGGTTTCTGCGGCAGCAAAATAATGAGCACGGATGCAAAAAAAGTAAATGCCAACATAGAAATTGTTATCCCTCCTGATGATACAACCCTTCTTATGGCATTTCAGATATATACCAATATGGACAGTATTGCCTCAATAGCCACATGTCATCTGTCAGAAAGTAAAGAAGCGGCTTTTGATGCTCTTGAAAAGGGCAGGGCTGCTGCCGTTGTTGTCATTCCGTCAGGTTTTATCGGCGGTATCCTTAACGGCACCAATATTCCAGCCAATGTATATCTGCCCCCCAATGCCGGAATTGAATCCACAATTTTTACGTCTGTTGTTGATGCAGGGGTTAAATCCTTAGCTTATGTCCAGTCAGCCATATATGCCGTAACGGACGTTGTACTTGCCCACAACATGGGCAATGACGTATTAACCGAAGCCGAGGACTACCTCAATGACGTTAATATTGACCTCGCTCTTGTAAGGTCACGTTTTTACACCCCTGTTGTTATTACAAGCACAGGTGTAAGCACCATAAATTATTATTTTGCAACCGTTATCCTGCTGCTTGTCATCTTATCAGGATTGTCGATTGCGGGAATTTTCAACGAAAACTCAGAGGCGGTACTCCACTCTATGAAAATCAACGGTATTTCAAAAGGCTATATAAGAACGAGCCAGTACATTGGCGTCGGAATTACTTTTTCACTGTTATTTTCCATAATTACAATTGCCGCCGCGACTGTTATTAATAAAGGACACTTTGCAGTTTCCCCTTCGGGGATTTTCGCATTTATAGCGGTAATATTCAGCGTGATGGCATTTATAATGTTTATATGCCTTTTATCCGACTGTGGGCTGATAAGCACCCTGCTTATATTCCTTATGGCGGTTGTAATGACCTACGCCTGCGGACGTATACTTCCGGCGGTATTCCTGCCTGAGACAGTTGCGGCTATAGGTAACTACCTGCCGCTAAAACATTGGTGCAATGTTTTTGAGACCATAGTAACCAACAAAAGCAGCTATTCGTCAATGAAATATGTACTACTCTACGGCACAGTATTTTTTGCCGGCTCCATCGGTCTTACATATTTAAGAAAGGGGGAGAGGTAAGCGCTATGAAAAAATTTTTTACATGGTTACATATTCTTGTAAAAAGACAGTTTAAAAATCCTTTTCTAATAGTCATGCTTGTGCTTATACCCGTAACGGCATTTATTATTTCCCTTGTTCCAAAAAAGGAAAAAGAAAGCGGATATATTGCAGGGCTTTATGTTGAAGGGACTTCTGAAGATGACTTTGCCGGCGAAATCGTCGATAATCTTGTAGCAGGACACGATTCGATACGTTTTGTACGTTTTGATGATTTGGAATCAATGCGTAAAAGCGTTACTGCGGAGGATATAATCTGTGGTTATGTCATACCTGCGGATATTAAATATAAACTTTCTTCTGAGGAGGATGCCAAGGGATGTATTACTTCATATATCCTGCCTGCTTCTTCTCTCCAGCCTGCAATTAATGAGTTGGTATATGCCGAGTTGATAAGGCTGTATGGCTATTACCTTATGGATAACTATATGAGCACCTCTGATATTTTTCCTAAAGGTGACTACACCTCCGAAGCTTTTAAATATTATGAAAAATATCTGGCAAGTGATGAAACAATCCATATTATATACGAAGAATACGGAACAGGCAGAAAAATAGAATCCGATATTAAAAATGCTTCTTTTACTTTCCCTGTAAGAGGTATTCTTTCAATTCTTGTATTTCTTTCGGGAATGTACGGATGTGTACTGTTCCTAAAAGATAATGAAAACGGTATTTTTCAGACTATAACCGGAAATATGCGTACAATGGTGCGTTTTATGTATATTATGATACCAACGGTATTATTCGGTATCTGCGAAGTGCTGACGATTTTTATTTCAGGAAATGCTGCTGCCCCGGGAAAAGAATTATGTGGAATGTTAATATACATTATATTAATTACGGTCTTTTGTTTTATTCTTATCAGCGTGGTAAGAAAAAGCAAAATACTAAGTGCCTGTATTCCTGTAATTTTGCTTTGCTCCCTTGTATTCTGCCCGGTATTCATTAATGCGGATATATACATCCCTGCCATAAAATATGTGCAGAAGCTTTTTATGCCGTACTACTATTTGAAATTCTTTATGTAAAAAAATATAGCTGTAAAAGATATTACACCGGTAAGTGTTACCTTTTACAGCTATTTCTCTATGAAACATAAATATGTTTTACACTGTCATTTTCGATATTTCCATCCCATTGTTGAAGAATCTCATATATGCTTCTGTGCACCGTTTCATCTTGCAGAAAAAGTGCATCTTTTCTTCCGGATTACAATATACCTTCCATGCTCCGCATTTTACGCAGTTTTCTCCTTTATTCTCGATGAAGCCTTTTACATCTTCAACCGGATATCCAAGAAAAAGTCCTATTTCGTGAGGAAAGGTTTTGCTGCTGTTAATTCTTATCCTGAGATTTCTGATACATAAGCCCATCTGTGGGTTCTCATAACCATACTTTTTCAATAAATTATTATTATTTTCACTTTCAAGCATCTCTATAAGCATCCTACACCTGAATACATATATAAGAACAGCTTCTTCTTCCCATTTCAGAGGAACGATATATATTCCTTTTACGTTAAGCTTATAATTTACATCCCTGATATCTTTGATTCCCTGTTCTTTTTTGCAATAATAACGGAACAGGCTTCCGCATTTCATACCCGCCAGTGTGGGTGCACAGTAAGATATTATTTCTTTTTCAAGATTACAGTTCAAAACGTTGCTCCCTTAAATTTCTTTTATTCTGCTGCAATCTGTTTTCCGAGATTTTCACATTCAGAAATCATTGCATCATCAGGCGTTTCATGACAGATTAAACCGGCACCGTTTATGATTGCCGCACCGCATCCGCTCATTCTTTCTTCCCAGTCTCTCATCCACTGTCCATCGCCCCATCCGTATGAACCGAAAAGAGCAATCTTTTTGCCTGCCGCAATTCCTTCTACTTCGCTTACAAATGGTTCCATCTCTCCTTCTTCAAGTACCTCAGCTCCCATTGCAGGACATCCGAGAGCGAATACTTTTGCATCCTGTAATTCTGAAACAGATGCTTCGGATACATACTGTACTACAGCTTCTTTTCCCGAATCATTAATTCCTTTTGCTATTGCTTCTGCCATTGCCTGTGTATTTCCTGACATTGACCAATAAATTACATAAATCTTTTCCATAGTTCTATCTCCTGACTTTTCGCATTTTAGTTAGTTGTAACTAACTGTTTGAAGAATATCATATAAAAAGATTTATTTCAATTCCCGCAGACGCATAATTTTTATCAATAATATCTCTAATCATTAAACAGCGCCGGTTATTATCATATAACCGGCGCTGTTTGTCAAAAAGGCTGCTGCCTTTTTATATTACCAGAGATTACTTCTCTGACATCTGCTCTTCCTGTTTCTTAATCATTTTACGAACCATTTCTCCACCTACGGAACCGGCTTCTTTTGAAGTTAAATCTCCGTTATAGCCTTCCTTAAGGTCAACACCTAATTCGTTTGCTACTTCCATTTTAAACTTGTCCATGGCACCCTTAGCCGATGGAACTGTCATTCTGCTACTTGACTTATTCATGTCATGTTACCTCCGCAAAATATAATAATCTATACAACAGTTGTTTTCTGTTGTGGTATTATTATGTACAAAGGCAATGAGAATATTATACCAGATATTGGATTGCGTTACCGATTCTTACTGCCGTTTCGTTGCCGTCAAGAATCTCTAAAAGTTTAAGTCCCAGGTCAATGGTTTTGCCCATTCCTCTTGCAGTTATGATTTTGCCGTCAACAACTACTCCGTCACCTCTGTAATCAGCGCCGATAAGTTCTGACTCAAATCCCGGAAAACAGGTTGCTTTTTTTCCTTTTAAAAGACCATAGTGTCCGAGAATACTTGGAGCCGCACATATTGCTGCAATATATTTGTCATGGTCATAATAATCCAGAATTACTTTTTTCAGTCCTTCGTGGGCAAGGAGATTTTTGGTGCCGTTTCCTCCGCCCGGCAGAAAAATCATATCTCCGTCCGTATAGTCTGATTCATCAAACATAATATCCGCTTTCACTTCTATGTTATGTGATGTCATTACACTTTTTGAAGTTCCTACGGAAACAGTTACTACGTCAAGCTTGGCTCTTCTTAAAATATCAATTACTCCAAGTGCCTCAACTGTCTCAAATCCGTCTGCAAGATACGCATAAATTTTCATATTTATATTTATCCTTCCTATGGTTATTTTATCTATATTATGGTATTTTAATACTTATGGGAGGTATCTTCAATGGAAATCGAAAGAAAATTTTTAATAAAAAAATTACCTGATAATCTTACTTCATATAAAGCGAGAAAAATTGAGCAGGCATATCTTTGCACCGACCCTGTTGTCAGGGTGCGCCGCGATAATGATGACTACTACCTGACATATAAGTCAAGGGGCATGATAGTTCGTGAGGAGTACAATCTTCCTCTTACTAAAGAAGCCTATGGACATCTTCTTGCCAAGGCCGATGGTAATATCATAACCAAAACCCGTTATGAAATTCCCGAAAAAGATAATCTTACCATTGAGCTCGATGTTTTTGAAGGAAAATTCGACGGACTTCTACTTGCTGAAGTTGAGTTTGCTTCCGAAGAAGAAGCTCTCGGTTATATTCCGCCTGAATGGTTCGGAGAGGATGTGAGTAACAGTACAAAATACCACAACAGCACACTTAGCAGGTTACCTTAACCTACATATCATCAAGTATGCTGTGTGTAACTCCGTCAATTTTATAACTAAGCACATGTTCAAGGTCTATGCCTGACATGCTTCCGAATATATTGGCGGGAACGGCAGGGTTTTCATTTGTTAAATCACGAATTAATTTCTTGATTCTGAGGCGTATTGTATCCTCTCCGCCGTCTTTTGTATTAAGTCTGCATGCACATTTAACAAAATTCAGATTATTCCTGTTTTTCCATAAATTAATATCATCTTCTCTTATAAGATACATGGGTCTTATAAGCTTCATATCTTCAATGTTATCGCTTTTGATAACCGGAAGCATTGTTCTTGCCTGCGCACCGTAAAGCATACTCATAAGAGTGGTTTCTATCACGTCATCGTAATGATGTCCAAGGGCTATTTTATTGCAGCCAAGCTCTTTTGCCTTTCTGTAAAGATGTCCTCTTCTCATTCTTGAGCAGAAAAAGCATGGATTTTTGCCTATTTCATCCACATCATCAAATACATTTGTATTAAAATACGAGACCGGAATATCAAAAAGCAGATTATTGAACTCCATCTGTTTCATATCTCTTTCCATATATCCCGGATTCATCATTATGTACTCCGGCGAAAAATCGTACAGCCTGTAATCCTTTGCCATTTTAAGCATCCTTGCTAAAAGCATTGAATCCTTTCCCCCGGAAATACATACCGCGATTCTGTCGCCGTCTTTTATAAGCTTATATTTTTCTATCGCTTCCACAAAAGGATTCCATAAAGTTCTTTTAAATTCTCCCGTTATACTGCGTTCGATATAGTACAGGTCTTTTTCATAGGCGTACCAGCGGTGTCCGTAAAGTTCACATTCTCCTGCCTTTGTGAAGCCAAGTTTTGCATAGGAATTTACAGCCCTCAGATTATCCGGACTTACAAGGTAATGTACTGCTTTATAACCTCTGTTTTTTAATACAGTCATCGCCTTAAGTATCATTTTTGCAGCAATTCCCTGATTTCTGTAACTGTCTTTTACAACGAGTCTTGCAAGTTCCCTTGCTTTATTCCTGTACTTTTTATTCCACAGTTCGAGATTATCCACCACATCATCACTGTCAAAGGAAATTGCCGCTATAATTGTGCCATTATCCTCAAGGCAGAGCAGGCTTTCCGTCTCTATGTCCTTTTTGCAGATACCGGTGTCAGGGTAACTGTCGTCCCATGTACACCATTCATTTAACGAGGCTTCTTTGTAAAGTCCCATGATTTCGTCTAAATCTTTAATTTCGGCATATCTGTATATCATAATATTTTTTCCATCTCTCCCTGCACCGCACTCTTGGTATATCCTCGTCTGTAGCAGAATGTATGTGTGTGCCAGTTATCTCCTTCAGGTATTGTTATCCTGGCAAATCCTTCATCTGCTGCCATTTTTTCTATTTCGTCCAGAAATTTTGAACCGTTTTCGGACCTTCGGAGTTCTTTTTTTATAAATAATTCAACAACATCCAGAGTATCGTCTTTTTCCCTTAAAACAACACTTCCTATAATTTCATTATTTCCGTTTGTAAAAATATACAGATTATTCTCACATGCGCAGGCTATTTTATGCTGTTCCTCTACTGTTCTGCCTGTTATGGCTGCTACGCCGGCTTCATCTGAATATACATATTTTCTTATGAATGTTTCGTCTTTTTTGCTGTATTTTACGACCGGCTTTACCATATTGTAATATATATCATAGTACACATGCTGTCTTTCAATCTCTGTAAGTCTTTCAATCTCTTTTTTAAGTTTTTCGTTACCTGAAATAAAATCCACAAGCCTGTCCGAATATTTCGTTCCTTTGTCAATTTCAAATTCGGCTAACACATCCTTAAATTTCTTCGTCCTTGCATAATTTCTTCCAAGTCCATCTGTGACTGCGTCAATGCAGTCGCACAATTTTATAATATCGATAAAAATACGGTATTCCGACTTCGTATTGTCAAATTCTTGCGGATATCCGCCTTTTCCATTGTAATCCTTATGATGTCCAAGAACCACGTCATTATATTCTGCCAGTGCCGGTATATACTTAATCATCTCGCTTCCCCGACTGGCGTGTTTCTTAACAATATCAAATTCAAGATCACAAATCTTTCTGAACTGCAGATTTACCACGTCAGTACACATAATTTTGCCTATATCATGTATCAGTCCTGCGTTCTGTGCATAGTGCATAATTCTGTCCCTGTTCACATTGACACCCGATTCGGAAGTTATCCCAAATGTTCCCACAAACATGGACGGAGCTTCATCAAGGATGTAACCTGTTATAAGGCTTGCCAGCCTGCTTACCATATTCTCATGTATAAGGGTAACTATCTGCCTGTTCATAAATATTTTTTCAAAGAGATTAATTACAGTTTCTTCATCTTTTGTATATCTAAAAATCTTTTTAATATTATTTTCGATAAGGTAGTCGATTATGTAATTACGGGTAAGTACAGGAAATTCACTGTAATATGTCATTAGTTCATCAATATAATCATTCTTTCTGAATATATTAATCATTTCAGGAATAAGTGCATCTATATATGTAAATGACCTGTTCATATAACTTACGTCATTTACATCATATTCCTCATCACTGACCTCATCATCATACAACTGCAGAAAATTCTTAGTGTAATATGTAAACTTCTGCTGCAGTACCTTCTCATATTCATACTTTTTGCATATCTGTATATTATATTCACCCCTTGTAATTGCACCGGACATATTACGGAGCTTATAATACACAACAAAAATCCTGTTATCCACGCCATACAGACTGCCTGTTCTGTCCGCCTGTACACAAAACTCCTGTTCTATTATATCCTTAAACCACTGTTCAGGATCAGTACCTTTTTCTATATATTTCTCAACATACATACACACAAGCATATTAAGCATGCCTTTTATGCCCTGTTTTTTCTTATCTGTCACAAAATTAACAAGAGGATGTTCTACCCATATATCCAAAGCTGTCTTATAATACTCAACAACTGTCCTTGCTCCTGCGTTTTTGTCACATACCGCTGCTACAAGCCTGTAATAATATGATGCCATTATCCTGAACTGTCTGTAATCCTCCTTACACACAGATACGTCCGGATAGATTTCCAATGCTCTTCTGAAATACTCGCAGGCTTTCTCATATTCATTGACTTCCATTAAAGTCACTCCCATAAAATAGTAACAGTCAAAAAGCCTGTAAAGCGGCTCATGGTTCTTATAATATCCTATAAGAAGATTAAGTGCCGATGCCGTCACATTGTAATCCCTGTATCCTTCAGAAATAAAAAAATCCACATGTGTTATCATCATATCCGCAATGTCCGGCGTAAGATTTTCTTCTTTCAGGCTTAGAAAATCTCTCTCATGCTTATTACTTTCATCATGGATATACCTTATCATTTCTGATTTACTCTTTAGGGCATCTGACCACTTTTCAAAAGAATAGGAGCATTTCAATAATTTTATCTCAATTGCCTGTATGTCGCTTATCCCTTTTTTATAAAAATTAAAAAATTTCTCAATTGTCTTTGTATCCATTAGTTTTCCTCTTTAAACACATATGTTTAATTATAATCCATGGCATAATACAGTGTCAAACAAACAGACTTTTTACATTCATTTTACTTTTTGTTTACAAAGTGATGACATTTTCAAAAAAAAAGTGTATGATGGGAGGGATGGCATTTTATGCACTTAATCCAACGGAGGAAAAATAATGCAGATTACAGACATATTTAAACTGCTTGGAGGCGTGGGCCTCTTCCTATTCGGTATGAGTATTATGTCAACCGGATTAAAGAACGCATGTGGAGATAATCTCCAGAACATTTTGGAATGTGCTACCAAAAATAAAGTTGTGGCGGTCTTTGCCGGTCTGTTAATGACAGTCCTCGTTCAAAGTTCTTCCGCTATCGATGTTATGGTTATCGGATTTGTTAATTCGGCCATGATGAATCTTTCGCAGGCAATCGGAGTAATTATGGGTGCTAATATCGGTACAACCATTACAGCACAGATTACTGCTTTTAACCTTGCCCTTTACACACCGCTCATTCTTTTTGCCGGAGCAGTTATGTATCTTTTTTTCAAAAAATCAATCGTCAAGCACATCGGCTCAATCATTATGGGCTTCGGTATGTTGTTTGCCGGTATCACAATGATAAAAGAAGTCGTAGGACCTCTTAGTGATTCAGATGAATTTATCAGTTTCATCTCGACTCTTAACAATCCTGCTCTTGCAGTTGCTTTTGGTGTGGGATTTACGGCTTTACTTCAGAGTTCATCTTCTTCAATAGTAATTTTCCAGACTTTTGCAGTCCAGGAAATTTTGACATATAATACAGCGGTATACCTTGTAATAGGTGCTGCCATAGGTTCTGTCACACCTAATCTTTTAGCCGGACTTACCGCTAACAGAGAGGGTAAAAGAACGGCAGTGCTCAATCTTTTATTCAACCTCATACGAGCCATACTGCTTATAACGCTTATTAATATTATTCCGCTTACTGACTGGATATGCCGTCTCTCACCTAATGATATTGGACGTCAGATTGCGAATACACATACAATTTTTGCTGTTATTGCAGTTCTTGTGGAATTGCCTTTTACCAAATTTATTATCCGTCTTGCGGAAAAGATTATTCCTGTCAACCCGGAGGAGAACAAAACACGTTCGGACAGGTCCCTTGTGTATATGAACCAGCTCGATAACATTCCTGTATCTGTTGCGCTTCACCAGACACAGCGTGAGATATGCCGTATGGGACGTATCGCTGCCAACAACCTTAACAATGCAATTAAGTGTTTCTTTGATTACAACGCTGAAAAAGCCGCAGATGTCCGCAACAACGAGGAAACGGTCAATATACTTAACCACTCCATCGCTGATGCAATGCTCCAGTTAAAGACACTTGACCTGACTACGGAAAACATGCGACGTGTTTCAATGATGACAATTGCCGTTACGGATATTGAAAGACTTTCAGACCATGCCGAGAACATCGTTGAGTATATCGAAGAGATGAATTCCAAAAAGGCTTCTCTGTCCGAGTCTGCCCTGGACGAGCTTAAGTCAATGGCTAAAGATACAATAGATGCGGTTTTCCTTTCAATAGATATTTTTGAAACAGAGGATTACAGCAAGCTTGATGAAATCGAGCTGCTTGAAAGCAATGTTGATAATTACGAAAAAGAACTTATTCATAACCATGTTGAACGTCTTATGAACTCCAACTGTGATGCTTTGTCAGGAATTATTTTTTCCGATATTGTTACAGATCTTGAAAGATGTTCTGACCACGCAATTAATCTTGCTTATGCGCTTAAAGAAAGAAATAATTAAAAATAAAGGTCTTGTCCCCTTCTCATGTGGGGCAAGGCCTTTATTAATACCATATTACGGCTATGCTTCAAATCCTATGAGTATAGAACCCGGTTCTGCGTAATAGCTGCAAAGTGCTCTTGTCTTATTTATCTTTCCATTAAATAACCCAAATTCATCCTCAATTAATTTACTTAATTCTTCTGCTCCTGTTTCGTTGTTATTATGGGCTATGATAATTTTGCCATTTTTATAACCACATTTTTTAAGATGATTAACAAGCTTGTTTAATGCCTTTTTCTCACCTCTGCACTTGTCCATTGGGAGCAGGGTTCCTTCTTCGCTTGCCTTTCCAACAATTTTAATTCCTAAGAAATCAATTCCGGTAGCTACTACGGGGTTAATTCTTCCGTTTTTTGCAAAATTTTTGACCGATGCCAATGAAAAATACAAATGTGTCTTCTCTTTATATTCAATAAGTCTGTTATAAATTTCATCAGGTGAAGCTCCTGTGCCAATAAGCTCCTGTGCCTTTTCTGCAATTAATTCTATCTCCGGTCCTGTAGACAATGAATCAATAATAAAAACACGGCTTCCCTTGTGTTCGCTTTCATATTTACCTTTAGCTGCAAGAGCACTGTTATAAGTTCCTGACAGACCGCTTGTTATTGTTATACAGAATATAATATCATCATTTCCAAATGCCCGTTCCCATTCCTCAGGACTTGGGCTTGCAGTTGATGTTTTTCCCTTATATGAAGATAGTTTCTTCTGCATTGCATCGATATCCACCATATCATCATCTACATAATCCATATCTCCAACAATTATATGAAGCGGTGCCACACCTAAATTCATATCTTTATAATCAACAATATTTGCTGAAGAGTCCGTTACTATTCTCATTTCAAAAAACCTTTCATTTCGTTGTAATATTATTTTATAAGTTTTTGAATAACCTTATATGAGTTATATTAAACCTCTAATATGGGTTCTGTCAATAGGATGCGGCATTGCATTTTCCAAACAACGGATATATAATGATTAATATGCTTATAGTCAGATTATATAAAAAAACCAACATGTTGGTATTACAACACGCCGGTTCTTTTGCACGAGGTTAATTCAAAATATGAATAATATTACAGAAAATTTCAGATTGCCAAGGTATAAAGAAATTCCTGATATCGGTCTGTATCTTGAGCAGACCGTCAGCTATATCAATAACATACTTTCAATAATTGACATATCAATCACATCTTCAATGTTAAGCAATTATGTAAAAAAAGGGTATGTTACCCATCCTGTCAGGAAAAAATACTATCCTGACCAGATATCTTACATTATATTTATTGTAATCGTAAAGCAGGTACTTTCCATGGAAAATATATCCGCTTTATTTTCGTTGCAGAAATCAACATATCCGCTTTCTGTTGCCTATGATTTTTTTTGCTCAAAGCTTGAAAAAACTCTTTCTGAAATCTATGAAGGCAATTCGGATTTCGCAACATCTCCTGTCCAGTTTCCTTTTGAAAAAAAGATAATCAACAGTGTAATCACAACTACAGCCCAGATTATCTATCTGAATGACTGTTTTAAAAACATAATATCAGATTCGCCCATCTCTTAGCATCTCAAGAAATCTCGTATCTCTCTCGCAGGTAACATCCTTCCCCAGCCTGCGGTTGTTCTCTATTATATCATCAAGCTTTGCAAAAACAGGATGGAACCCTTTTTCTATCTCCGATAAAGTCATGTGGGTATGCTGCTGCCCCTCCTCCACATCACAGAAATAAAAAAAAGTACGGCACTCATATTTGTTATCTTCTTCAAAAAGGTCACGGCGCAGCTCCAGCACATCCCCGATTTCCCTGACAGAATCCCTTATAACAACAAGTCCTGTTTCCTCTAAAGTTTCCCTGCATAAAGTATCCAGAAGGCTCTCATTATTCTCCACACCGCCACCGGGAATCTTATATATTCCATCCCGGTTCTGCTGCATGGCATATCTGCCGTCACGACATATGATTGCCCTCACGGTATTTTTCACGGTTACGCTGTGCGTATCATCATAATCCTTTGAATCTAGTACAAAAAGTCTTCTCATATGCAATCCATCCATTCCTAAATTTTCCCGATTAACTTAAAAATAAATATCTTCAAACATGCCTGTTATGCAGAATATACTCCATAACATAGTTTTCTCTCAATACCCACGGAAACTTTTCGTAATCATTTATGCCGGAATTAATTGCAAAGGCCTCCTTAAGGGTAAGCCAGACAGGAACGTAGTCTCCATTATGTACTTCGCTTTTTCCGGTAACACAGCAGGTAAAATAATGGGACAGCATTACCACAGTCCCGGTCTTTTTACGGAGCTCCTTTACGGTTCCGAAATCTCTTATGGTTTCACCGGCTATTTCATAACCGGTCTCCTCCATAACTTCCCTGCAAAGTGTTTTTGAAAGGTTCTCTCCATTTTCCTGTCCGCCGCCCGGGAACTTGAAATCGCCCTCAGGTCCGCGGACAAGTAAAAATCTGTCGCCATCCTTAATAATGGCTCTTGCCGCCTTTCTTTCCTTAAATGTATCAAACGAAATATAATTATCTATTTCTATTTCAATCTGCATTTAGGAACCACCTCCCAAACCAAATGGTACTATGATTCTATTTTAACACACTTTTCATACTTTTTACATAATCATATATGTGGGAAATACAATTTTCTCCATATTCCGCACATTTATTTACAATGGCAGAACCGACTATAACGCCGTCGGCATATTCTGCCATTTCAGCCGCCTGTTCGGGCGTTGAAATACCAAATCCCACAGCGCAAGGAATATCCTTTGCTTCTTTAACACTTTTTACCATTTTTGAAATGTCCGTTGTTATTTTGCTTCTTGTTCCTGTTACTCCAAGTGAAGATACACAGTATACAAATCCCTCGGCTTCTTTTGCAATCATACCGATTCTATCACAGCTTGTCGGTGCAATTAATGAAATAAAATCAATTCCGTATCTGCTGCTTACCGAATTAAACTCTTCTTTTTCCTCATAAGGGACATCGGCAATAATAATGCCGTCTATTCCCACTTCTGCAGAGTTTTTCATAAATCTTTCCGTACCATAGGAAAATACAACATTCGCATAGGTCATAAATACAAGAGGAATTTTTACATCCTTTCTGATTTCTTTTACCATGTCAAAAACTTTATCCGTTGTAATTCCGTTTTTAAGAGCCCTTATATTGGCTTTCTGAATCACAGGTCCCTCTGCCGTAGGGTCTGAAAAAGGTATTCCAAGCTCTATGATGTCAGCCCCCGCTTCCGCCATTGCCTTTACGGCTTTGATTGTTGTATTAACATCAGGGTCTCCGCTTGTAATAAACGGAATAAATGCTTTTTTATTGTTAAATGCGTCACTAATTCTACTCATAGATATTTTCTCCTCTATATCTTGCTATTGCTGCACAGTCTTTGTCGCCTCTGCCTGATACAGTTATAATCATTATCTGGTCTTTATCCATTGTCGGTGCAAGTTTAATCGCATGTGCAACCGCATGGGCACTTTCAATGGCAGGAATAATTCCCTCTGTTCTTGACAAATATTCAAAAGCATTTACCGCTTCGTCATCTGTTATTGCAACATATTCTGCCCTTCCCCTGTCATAAAGGTCGGCATGTTCAGGTCCTACTCCGGGATAATCAAGTCCTGCCGAAATAGAATATACAGGTGCAATCTGTCCATAATCATCCTGACAGAAGTATGATTTCATTCCGTGGAAAATACCAAGTTTACCTGTTGAAATCGTGGCTGCAGTATCTTTGGTATCAATACCTCTTCCCGCGGCTTCACAACCTATAAGTCTTACACTCTCGTCTTCAATGTAATTATAGAAAGAACCGATTGCATTGGAGCCGCCGCCTACACAGGCAAGTACGGCATCCGGGAGTCTTCCCTCAAGTTCAAGAATCTGTGCTTTGCTTTCCTTTGAAATTACTGCCTGAAAATCACGAACTATTGTAGGGAAAGGATGTGGTCCCATAACAGAACCGAGTACATAATGGGTATCATCTATTCTCTCTGTCCATGCTCTCATTGCCTCCGATACAGCATCCTTAAGTGTTGCCGTACCTGTTTTGACTGCATGGACTTTTGCTCCCAGAAGTCTCATTCTATATACATTAAGCGCCTGTCTTATTGTATCTTCTTCTCCCATATAGATTTCACATTCCATACCGAAAAGTGCTGCTGCCGTTGCTGTTGCAACACCGTGCTGGCCTGCTCCGGTTTCCGCTATTACTCTTGTTTTACCCATTTTCTTTGCTAATAACACCTGTCCGAGAACGTTGTTTAACTTATGTGATCCTGTATGGTTCAGATCCTCTCTTTTAAGATAAATCTTAGCACCCCCAAGGTCTTTTGTCATCCTGTCGGCATAGTAAAGAATGGATGGTCTGCCTGCGTAATTTTTTAAAAGTCCGTCAAGCTCCTTATTAAATTCTTCATCATTTTTATAATGTTCGTATGCTTCTTCCAATTCATTAATTGCATTCATCAGTGTTTCGGGTATGTACTGTCCACCGTGAATACCAAATCTTCCTTTTGACATTTTATAATTCCTTTCTGCATTTATTTATTATTTTTCTTATTTTATCTTCATCTTTGAAGCCATCGGTTTCAACTCCGCCTGATACATCAACAGCATAAGGTGATATGGCAATTGCTTCATCAATATTGGATTCGTTAATTCCTCCTGCAAGGAAAAACGGTTTTGTCACATTTCCTATAAGCTTCCAGTCAAAACATTTTCCTGTCCCTCCTTTTCCGTTATCCAAAAGGATGTAGTCGGCACCGCTTTCGTTATATTTTTCACAATCTGATTGTGTTTCTACGGAAACTGCTTTAATTACAGGTCTGCCCGTCATCTTCTTTATGAACAGGATATCCTCCTCCGGTTCAGTTCCGTGAAGCTGCGCAATATCTATTATGCCGTCATTGAGGTATTCCGCCACAATTTCAGGCTTTTCATTTACAAACACCCCAACGGTTTTTATTTCCGGCAGAAGTCTTTTCCTTAATTCCATTGCATCGGCTCCGGATATGTATCTTTTGGATTTTTTATAAAATATAAACCCTATATAATCGGGGCGGTATTTATTGACGATTTCAATATCTGCTGCTCTTCTTATACCGCATATTTTTATTTTCTGCATTGTCAGATACCTCTTAATGCTGCTATTGTATTTTTCTTATCTGCGGAACGCATAAGGGTTTCTCCTATCAATACGGCATCAGTTCCGTTTTCGTATAATCTTTTGATATCCTCCGCATTTTTTATTCCGCTTTCCGATACATAAAGATAATCCTTGGGTACCATATTCCTGAGTCTTAAACTTGTGTTGATATCCACTTCAAAAGTCTTTAAATTTCTATTATTAACCCCGATTATTCTGCCGTATCTGAGAGCTGTTTCAACTTCTTTTTCCGTATGGGCCTCAATAAGCACCGACAATCCGAGTTCTCCTGCAAGTTCTGAATATTCTTTAATCTCAGCCTCCGTAAGTATGGCGCATATTAAAAGAATTGCAGAAGCACCCATTATTTTAGCTTCATATACCATATATCTGTCAACGGTAAAATCTTTAAGGAGCACGGGGATTTTTACTTCTTTTGCAATATCTTTAAGATAATCGTTGCTTCCTTTAAAATAAAAGGGTTCTGTAAGACATGAGATTGCGTCTGCCCCGGCATTTTCGTAATCTTTTGCTATTTCCAGATACGGAAAATTCTCTGCTATCACGCCTTTTGACGGTGAGGCTTTTTTTACTTCACATATAAAAGACAGTCCTTTTTTGGAAAGTGCTTTTTCAAAAGGGAAATCATTGTTTATTTCCATTGAAAAAGCTTTTTTTTCAAGCTCTTCCATGGTCGTAATTTCTTTTAACTTTGCTACTCTTTCCTTTGTCTTTCCTGCTATTTCGTCGAGAATCATTCTATGCCTCCCCGTTGCTTAATTTGACAAACTGTTCAAGTTTTCTCATTGCCGCACCGTTATCTATTAATTCTTCCGCCAGTCTTATACCGGATTCGATTGACTCTGCTTTTCCTGCAACATACAATGCAGCTCCCGCATTAATGACAACAGCGGTTCTTCTTCCACTTTTTTCTCCATTAAGGACAGCTTTGGTTATTTCGGCATTCTCTTCTCCTGTTCCTCCGGTAAGTTCTTCTTTGGTACAACGTGTAAGCGAAAACTGTTCCGGCGTAATTTCATAACTTTTAAATTCTCCATCCATAACTTCACATACCTTTGTAGGTGCGGATGCTGAAATCTCGTCCATGCCGTCTTCACCGTACACAACCATAGCTCTTTTTACACCAAGATTGTAAAGGACATGTGCAAGGCTTTCTACAAACTTTTCGGAAAAAACACCCATAAGCTGCATTGACGCATTGGCAGGATTCGTCAGCGGTCCGAGGATATTAAACACCGTTCTGAACCCCAGCTTTTTTCTGATTGGTGCAACATATTTCATTGCCGAATGATACTTCTGTGCATGTAAGAAACAGATATCCGCTTCATCAAGGCATTTCTTACTAACTTTTTCATCTGCAAGAATATTGACACCAAGTGCCTCAAGGCAATCCGCAGCACCGGATTTGCTTGAAGCTGCCCTGTTGCCGTGTTTGGTTACCGGTACTCCTGCCGCAGCAATTATAAAAGATGCTGTTGTAGAAATATTGAAAGAGTTGGAACCGTCTCCGCCTGTGCCTACAATTTCAAAGGTTTCTTTGTCTGTTAAAAGGTGTGTTCCTGCTGCTCTCATTCCCTTAGCCGATGCGGTTATCTCTTCAACAGTCTCCCCTTTCATTGTAAGCGCCGTAAGGTATGAGCTTATTAATACGGGATCTGTTTCCCCCGACATAATTTCATCCATTACTTTTTTTGCCATATCTTCTGTAAGATTTTCTTTATTTATAAGTTTGATTATTGCTTCATTTATCATAATTCTTATCTCCTGCTGTTAATAAAATTTTCCATCATTCTTTTACCGTCTTTTGTAAGAATGGATTCCGGATGGAATTGCAAGCCGTATACCGGATACTCTTTATGCTCTACCGCCATTATCTCTCCGTCATCCGTTTCTGCCGTTATCTTAAGGCAGTCAGGCAGGGTTTCTTTAACGGCCGCTAAAGAATGATATCTTGCAACAGATATTTTATTATCAAGTCCTTTAAAAATCACCGAATCCGTATCTGCATTTATAACGGAAGTTTTACCGTGCATAAGTTCTTTTGCATAAGATACCGTTGCACCGAAGGCTTTGCATATTGCCTGATGTCCGAGGCATACGCCAAGAATTGGTATTCTGCCTGCAAAATATTTAATAATATCTATACATATTCCGGCATTTTCAGGTCTTCCCGGCCCCGGCGATATAATTATTAAATCGGGATTTAATAATTCAATTTCTTTTACAGTCATTTCATCATTTCTTATAACCTTTATATCAGGTTCAATCTCGCCTGTAAGCTGGTATAAATTATAGGAAAAGCTGTCATAATTATCTACAAGTAATATCATTGTCAATTCCTCCCTCTGCTTCTTTTAAAGCATTCATTACAGCCTTAGCTTTATTAATGCATTCTTCAAATTCATTTTCGGGAACCGAATCGGCAACAATTCCTGCTCCCGACCTTACAAACACTTTTCCGTTTTTGGCAAATGCCAGTCTTATCGCAATACATGTATCAAGATTTCCTGTGAAATCTATGTAACCTATGGCACCGCCATAAATTCCTCTTTTATTATTTTCAAGCTCACATATAAGCTCGCAGGCCTTAAGTTTCGGTGCCCCGGAAAGCGTTCCCGCAGGCAGTATTGAATCCACTGCATTTAAAGCATCCATATCGTCTCTTATGATACCTCTTACCGTTGAACCAATGTGCATTACATGGGAGTATCTTTGTATCTCCATATATCTTTCAACTTCAACAGAACCGATTCTGCTTATTCTGCCTATATCGTTTCTTCCCAGATCAACAAGCATATTGTGTTCGGCAAGTTCTTTTTCGTCCTGCAGAAGTTCTTTTTCAAGTCTTAAATCTTCTTCTGCATCCGCCCCTCTTTTTCTTGTTCCTGCAAGGGGAAAAGTATGAAGCTCTCCGTTTTCAAGTTTTACAAGGGTCTCCGGTGACGCTCCTGCGATTTCCACATCATCACTTGAAAAATAAAACATATAAGGCGATGGGTTGGTGGTTCTTAGTACCCTGTAAGTGTCAAAAAGACTTCCTTCAATATCTGCCTCAACCCTGTTTGAAAGGACAATCTGGAATATGTCACCTTCAAAAATATGTCTTTTGCCCTTCTTGACCATTTCACAATACTGTTCTTTGTCAAAAAGATACCTGAAATCACTTTTAAGCTGCAATGGCCTGTTTTCTTCCATTTCACCCTCAAGCAGCAGTTTCTTCATATTTTCAAGTTCCATTACCCCTTTATTATAAGAGGTGTCAAAATTCTCTGTTCTGACATTCACAATCAGTATTATTTTCTGTCTGTAATTATCAAAACATATTATTTTGTCAAAAAGCATAAGGTCAACATCCTTAAAAGATTCCTCGTCCTTAGCGCTTAACTTTAACGAAGGCTCACTGTATTTTATATAATCGTAAGAAAAATATCCTACCAGTCCGCCTGCAAAAGGTGGAAGTCCTTCAAGTACAGGTGTTTTATTGTCTTTGATGATTTTTCTTATATATTCCATGGGATGGGTCACTTTTTCGGTAATCTCAAATCCGCTTTTTATTTTTAAAACTCCATCCTGGCAGGTAAGTTCAAGTGTAGGGTCGAATCCCAAAAAAGTATATCTTCCCCACTTCTTATCTGCCTCAGCACTTTCTAACATAAAACAGTGATGGCTTACTTTCTTAAGTCTTTTCACTGCCATAACAGGTGTTACCATATCGGAATTAAGTTCCATGGTTACAGGAATTCTCTTGTAATCGCCTGCTGCAATAATCTTCTTAGCTTCCTCCGGTGTCGGATACATATTTTCCTCTCTTTCCTGTCAGGAAGCAATAAAAAAGCCCCTGACAATATCATTAATATTGTCAAGGGCGAATATTCAATCCGCGGTGCCACCTTGATTCACATAAAATGTGCTCTCTTCGAGATACCAACATATCCCAGGCAACTAACGTATGCCCTACGTCATAGAATACTAAGCCCTTAGCTGTTCACTATGCCCTCAGTGGTCCATTTGATAATCTGCGTTCAACCCGGCTCTCACCATCCCAGGCTCTCTGTGTGTGCAACAATTAACGTTATCTCCACTTCAACGGTTTAAAGTGTTCAATTTATTTCTTATAAATTACCATAGGGCACCTGCATTGTCAATGATATTTTTTAAGATTATTATCAATTTTCACTGCCCTGTGTCTCCACAGATGGCCGCTGCATACAAGCGTATGCCCCTGTTTTGCAATGTCTTCCCTATGTACTGCACTGTTTACTATGTCAGGAATCTCCTGCATATTATCAAGACTGAATCTTAGATATTCTACACCATCTTTTGATATCTCATCTATATAGAGGGAACTATCAGATACCACAACTGAGCCCTGTGCCATGCCATTAAAAAATCTGTCATGGACACCGTCTTTAAACCAAGGCATAATATTTACCGATACTTTGCTTCTTTTCATATATCTGAGGCATTCCAAAGAATCCCTTTGTCCTATCAGAACCAGATTTTCAGGTTTCTTACATCCGGCTTTTTCCCAGTCCTTCCCGATAATATGTACCTTAATTCCATTTTCCGCAAGATTACATATAATCTTTCGCCTGAAATATGACCTTATATACAAGTCAATTACCATCATCTTATTAGTAACCATAAGCATATCTTCTCTTGTAATATCAGGTATATCAGCTCTTACATGCTCCTCAATTACTTCATCTATTCCTTTGCCTGTATTGGTCTTTAAATCCTCAATCATTGAATAACAAAATTCCCTGTTGTCCTTATCCAGCATATTTATTCTGTCTTCAAGCGGTTTGATATTCACATAATTTCCCGCAAAAAATACATCAATATCCCTTTTTTGCCCACATTCGCCAAGGGAAGTTCCCGCAAGAGGTAAAAAATCAACCTTCTTACCGGGATAATATCTTCTTATAAAATCCACATGCTGCCTGTCAATACAATACAGCATACAATCATTAATCATTTCCAGCTGGTCCCTGTAATAAAGAGGATGGTCCACCATGATGCAGACTTTTTTAATACCATAATAATCCCAGACAGAAGTCTCTTTACCATCTGTTCCCTCAACCATAAACTGGCTCTCCCCGCTTAGTCCGATAAAATTAAAAGTTATAAGTACAGCCTTTTCTCTTATGTTTTCAATAAAATGCCTGCTCTCAAGAGGTTTTTTCATATCCCATGCAATTACGTTTTTATTTAATTCCGTATAAAATGTCTCCGCCAGCCTCTCCGAAAAAAAAGAAAGTGTTTCCACCGGACCTTTTATAATTATAACGTCAGTATAATCCATAATATGCCCTCCGTTTACATTTACAAAAAAAGTACCGGGAAATCCCATTTCCGGTACTCTTAAAAATGCGGATAACAGGAGTTGAACCTGCACGGGTGTTCCCACTAGAACCTAAATCTAGCGCGTCTGCCAATTCCGCCATATCCGCCCACAGCATTTATTGACTGCTCCTATGATTATATCCTTTTTTATTATTTTATTCAACTGTTTTATCAGCAGCTTCAAACATTTCAGAATGGTCTGTTGTTTTATTGTCTATGATCTCATCTTTGACAGTAGTTTTCATAATCCTCAATCCTTTGACTATAATATAAGAAAAACGAGACCTCATATGAAGTCTCGTTTTCTGTTCAGCATATACCTTTAAGTTATAACTGTCTATTTGGTTTTAACTTTATTCATACATTCTCTATTGAATACCTAATGTCTTTTTCAGAATTCTTTTTTCCGTTTTATCATAACCGCCTATGTTGATTCTGTCATAATAATAACTTATATGTAGTTTGTCCATATCTTCATTATCTTTCATATAATCATCATATAATTTATCTGCCCGATTCACAATTATTCCATCAAGTTCCGGGCCATAGGGATCAACTAATTTTGAAATGCCATCATAATATATTATTTTTGTAACTGTATTGCTTTCTATATCAACATATAATTCGCATAATTTAGTATATCCTACTTCACCTCTTTCATAAAGTTTGGACATCGATATTATTGCCTGACTGTCTTTGTCTTTGAAAAATATATATTCGGCGTGTACAAGCGATAAATCTTTTGCATACTTATTGCAAACATTTTTCAATTCATCCTTACATTGTGCCAAATCAAATATGCTGTTATCTAATTTTATTGATACTTCTTCTGTTTTTTCTTCACATGATGCCCAGTCTTCATCTGAACATCCCGATAAAATCATGCAACTCAAAATAACCAAAAAAGCAATCAATGTTATTATTTTTCTACCATTCAATTTATGTCTCATAAATAACTCTGCCCCCTAACTTCTCGTATTATATTTATTAAATATGCAATAGCAATTATATGTTTCCTTACCATATCTGCCTGCGCCGCTTCCATGTCCATTATACCTTGATAACATTTTTATAATATTATTATCATCTCGTCCTCCCGCACTCCATGAATTCCATTGTGTGCTACAATCAGGACTTAATCGATTAAACGTAACGTTATACATTGTATCCGGAACCAAACGAATACAATCGTCTGCAATTTTTATCATTCATATTTTTGCATGAATTTATATTTCGGTCAAGACGGAGGTCGGTTTGACGGTTACGACAATTTGAAGGTCAGAAACAAAAAATCAGCTTTGGCTGCTTTTTTATGCCTAAAAGGGCAAAAATCGGAAAGCAAAATAAGCCGAAAATTCGGAGATTACTGACAGCTATCTGAATTTTTCACGAGCTTTTCGGCAAGTTCTTCACTAAGTTCGGTGGCAATCTTTTTTGGGCTACTTTGGTGACTGCGGCTTTGCCGACTTTACCCACTGCTGTTCCCAGATCATTTCCATGCACTACAATGGATTTGTACAGTTTTTTGAATTATGATTTTAATTTGTATTAATGTTGCTGAAGCTTATATTCTACACTGACCATTTTATATACTTCAACGATTGCTTCTTCTTCGCTGTTGTGATAAAAGTATGAACTGCTACCTCTTTCATTATTGTGGTATGTTGCCCAACGTTTAGCCTTCTGATCATAAAAATACCCTATGGCATACGATCCACAAGACTGGGCATTTAAAACAATTGGTACAGATTGCAATTTCGGTTCAATTTTTTTGATCTTTTCAAGTGGTTTTTCATGTGCCTCTACTTCTTCACAAACCGAATCATACAAACGCTCTATTACATCAATTTCATTTTCTGATTTTTTGGTAATAAAATAAAATTCACCACACACATAAGATTTCCATAATTTGTCTTTTTTATCAAAATAATAACCCATTCCATTATTGCCGCCGGTTTTGTGCTTATTAAAATATACTTTAACGCTACCGATTTTGCTGCTAAGTTTCTTTATTTCTGAAAGCAATTCTTCTTTTTTCGACATATCATCTTCTCCAATTCTTTACAATGTTTATATTACACTGAACAAGGATTCAGCATCTGTTCCTGTATCGAATATTTCTCATTATCTTATGATAATTTCCCCAGTCTCAACTCAGTCTCAAAATCTCATCCCAAAATGAGACTACGTGAGACTAACTTGAGACTGATTTTCTCTTACTTTTTGAAAAAATACCGATTTTATCACATTTCTGCTGCTTTATCCAGTCTCATCTAGTATCAAATCTCATGAGACTATGTTGAGACTAACTTGATACTGCATAAGACTAAGTCAGGCTTATCAATCCAAAGTCCATGTCGATGTCTTTTTATCATACATTGCACCAGTTACTTTTTTGATTTTAGCATAGTCTCTGAATACCGTTGCTCTTGATATATCAAGTTCTGCCATTACCTGTTCAACCGATAAGTGCAGGTTTTCGCAAATCATATTATAAATTTTCTGTTCTCTTTCAGATAATGTTTTCTGTTCTGTTGCTTCATCTGCAGCTATTCTGTCTAATGGTATACTAATTCTAAATACATCGTCTTCAATTAACTCTGGCTTACCACCATCTGAATACATCGGTGTATACTTGTAAAGATTTCTTACTCCCGAACCAATAGTATCTGTTCTACCAATATTAGCAAAAAATTGCTGAATTAAAGGATTCTTTGGATAAGGAGTAAACTCATCACTCATAATATTTCCATGGCGTCTAGGAATACACCAATTTTCTGTTCTCAGCCAATCCTTTTCGATAATCACCTTTGCTGGATATGCACTTGAATAATCCCTATGCACAAGTATATTACCAATAACCTCTCTTGAAATAATACCTCTAATACTCGTGCTAATATTGTTGATTAAGCAAAATTTATCTGATGTATGCTTTGCAACAAATTCCATTAAAAGATCATATGCCTCAATTAAATTAGTTGTTACCTGTAATCTATCATCATATCTATCTAGATTCTCAACCCTATATAACGCATCGGTAATATATCCAGGACAACAAGATCTTATCACATCATCTTTGCCAAACAATAACACACCTGCAAGATTATATCCTTGAATACCTGATGAAAAATCTTTTTCCCATAATCCGGCACTCTTCATAATTTCATCATCTGACATTTTCAACCAAGGATGATCCGGACTTTTGCTCTTTGCTAGATTTCTTACTTTATCCATCAAATCCATGCGTAGATCTTCCGTTGTAACATATGGGAATATCTTGTGCTCCGCATATGTATTACTCTTTCTGTTATACATATTCTGTAGTTGAATCGGAGAGTCTGTAATATCCATGTCCCCATCTTCATTTCTGTCATATATTCTATTAATACATTTTTCGACAGTTGATGTTGGTGGTACATACACCCATAATAATAATTTACCTTCATATTCAAATTCTTCTATGGAAAGATATAATGTAGGTGACATTCTATCAGGATTGTTAAGCTGATTAACAAAGTTTTTTCTCATATCTTTACTCATATTTCTATTAATTCCGATTGGTGTTCCATCATCTTCTACACCCATGATAATATAGCCACCATATCTATTAGAAAATGAGCACACTGTTTCATAAACATCTTCCTGTATTCCACGCTGGCATGTCTTGTATTCTATTGTTATTTTCTCATCATTTGTGAGCAAATCTCTCATCAATTCGGTTGTCATTTAATCGCCTCCTGTATTTATTAATCAGCATAATATTCTGCCATAAATTGCATGCCATTTCCTTCATTATTCTGAATATACTGTAATAGTTTCTTATCAAACCTATCATTAATATATTCAACAATTATTGGACATACCCAATATTGACTTCCCTCCTGGGGCTTCATACCCATTTCTAAAGCATCAAGATAATCTGATGAATGAAATTTAATGCTATCTATAACTGACAACAAACTCAAAAATATATCCGTAATATTTTGAAGTGTCTCTATAAGCTCTTTATCTTTATTTTCCTTTTTGTCCTGATATATATAATTATCCATTAAATATCTAATACCATTCGCATGAACATAATTATTTAACTGTCTATCCTCTCTCATCCACTTATCTACAAGAAAATTTTCAAAAATATATTTGACCTTTTCATTATTACTTACCAAATATGATTTGTATTTTGATGTATCAAAAAATTGTTTTCTATCCTCTTTGTTTTCTGAGCTTTCCAATACATTATAAATCCATTTTTCCATAGCTAGTTCTGCGTCGGTTTTTCTTTCACCTGAAACCAATATAGACACATCTAACTCTATCATTTTCATCATAGATTCCGAGTTTATAGTGAATTTTTCTACTTCTTTATCCGTTAAACCATGTTTGTTCTGTATAACATTCAATACAAATAAATACTGCATTAAATCATCTCTACACTTCCGTAATAAAGTATACGCATCCGAGTAAGCATCTCTATTACAACAAAAATCAATAGTCTCTAGGGTTTTACATATTGACATCATTGTCTCTCCTGATAACATATATGGTCCTTTTTTTCCATAAGATACATCTACAGACGAAAATGTTGAATCTGCTAAACAAACGAATATATACCATATATTTTCAATATCTTGGGAATTAAACTTATAATTAGTGTCTTCTATATCATCCATACATTCTCCTTGTTTTTAGTCAGCATTATGTATTATAAATAAAAATATTTCTTTTCAATTCAATTCTAATTTTGTTACATTGTTTGCTTCAAGCAAATCTTTTGTCTCAGCATCTTTAAATAATTTAAAGCACAAATATCTCAACAACAATGAAACTTCTTCTTCATTCTTAAAAACAAACTTACCATTATCGCTTATTTCAATATTCAACATACTTGCAACTTCTTTTCTCTTTGTCTTATTTTTTATCCGATTGACGCGTTCACTTTTTAATGTAATAAAAGTTCTAGGTGCCTTATACGCCCTTGCCATTTGTTCAAACTCGTCTTTATTTTCAAATGCATCAAGTTCAAAAATCTTCTCAAGTGCTTTAGTTTTCACTTTTTGCATTGTCTTATCCATATTTAATAAATCTTCAAATTTATAGTTGAATGAATATATTACTTCATCAATCACTATACAGTCTGCATCCATACGTAACTTGCATACCTCATCTGTCATTTCAGTCAATTCATTATCCGCATCAAATGTAAATACAACATTCCGTTTATTTTTCAAATTAATTATAGGATTAGCCATTTTCAGAAACACCAATGATTTTCCATCATTGTTAGAGGTGGTCCCTTCTAGTACATATCCATTATATTTCCCTTCAATTTTTTCATCCGAAGCACATGCTATATCTTCAACAAAATAATCCCATTGCTCTTTAACAAGTACATTATTCGTTTCAATCCTATCGCAAGAAACCTTTGTGTTTTCACCTGTATAATCTTTAATCTCTGTAATTTTATCAAGCTGATACTTTACAACCATATCAATTAATATTCTTGCATATTCTGGAAGGTATTCATTATTCTTGAACCTTATTTTATATGCAGTAAAGGGATTATTATTTCTTCTATCTATCTTAAAAAAATATAAGCTCCAGCTATATATGTTTTCTCTTGCGTTGTTCATAATTTCAATGAGTAAATCTTTATCCATTGTATGCCTCCTATCCCTATCTTAAATCAATACAAATATAATTATCAAAATCCCAACATTCTATATCATTCTCAATTTTAATAGTAAGATTATTTTTGCTAATTACTAAACACTCTTCATAAATATGTGGTCTATCCATTATATTAGCCTCTAAATCACATAAATACATGCGATACCCTTTTATTTCAAGCCATATATTAGTATATACATTACTATTTCTAATGCATAAAAAAGCAAGCATTCCAAAATAAATTATAAATAAAACAAAGCTTTTGAACTCTGCAAAATCAAAAGCTATCATAGGTAAAATATACGCCAATAGGAATTCTGAAGATAATTTATTAGCCCTTAAAGCTTTTTTTATCTTAACCTTATGTGGAGTGTTATTTCTTTTTTTATCCCTCAAAAATCTATTTATAGAGATAATACTAGTCAGCATCAATATTCCAATTACTAACACAACAAATACACAAACCCAATTTTCTCTACATATATTAAAAACATTCATACATATAGAATCACAATGTCTCCAAGTTTTAATTCCACTTTCAGCTATATTCCAAATATCTGATACCATTATTGATAACCATAAGGGTATAAATGATGTAATAAACATATTCCATTTAAATTTTTTGTCCATATATGGCTCACTCCCATTCTAATAACTTCTCATCACAAATATACTTCCATAATCAATTCCATAACTTTTTCAGCCAGCAGCTCCAAGTTATCACCTTCAACCATAGATGCTATATCTTCTTTATCCTCAAAACACTTCCTGAGAATATCTATAAATTGCCTATATCCTCTGCTACCATAGTGCCATAGTTTTCTTTTTCATACGGATTAAATCCATAAAAAGCTTTGCTTGCAACCGGGCAGATAGCATCATAGATAATCTTTGCTCCCAGTTCTCTTTTTATCTGTCTAGGATATATCAATTTACCTCAGTCTGCTTTCATCTCAAGTTTTTCCTCAGCCATTTTACTAGCGTTTGTAATACGCATAAGATATGCCAGCATTAGATTAGCAAAATTTTGCTCTGATATTTTCTGTCTACCTATATCTGGTATATATTGATTAATCTCATACTTGTCCCTAATACTACGAGCATCAATACGAGTGAAATCATTCTTTTAATCTTTTTGTTTTTTAATATTTTTCCCATATATTCTCCTCATAAATATGTTATTAATTTTTTTCAAACCAGTTTGCTACTAACAATTTTTGCATTACGCATAATGCAATGTCAAATATTACATGTCTATTCCAGAATGGTCCGCTTCATATATTGCCTGTGCAAGACTTGAAAGTGCCGCTTTATCGCTTTCCTTAACCGTGGACTTAATCGTTACAACAGGTTCAACCACTGTAATATTTTTGAAGGTATCAACAATGTTTCTCATCACTCTTGCCGCACATGGTGCCCAGGAACCGTTCTCAACCATTCCCACAGTTCTGTTCTGATAAGCCCTTGACTGCAGGTGTAAAAGGAAATCCTGCATGCAAGGGAACACCCCTCCGTCATAACTTGCGGCACAAAGAATCATTCTGTCATATCTGAAAGCATCTTCAATTACCTCTGCCATATCTTCTCTTGATAAATCACTTACTACAACCTTATCTTCACCTGCTTTTTTAAGCATATCGGCAAGTTCATATGCAGCCTTAGCCGTATTACCATGAATGGACGCATAAGCTATCAATACACCTTTATTTTCAGGTTCATATCTGCTCCATGTATCATAAAGTCCTATGTAATATCCAAGATTATCTTTAAGTACAGGTCCGTGAAGCGGGCATATCATATTGATATCAAGTCCTGCTGCTTTTTTTAAGAACTGCTGTACAGGTCCGCCGTATTTGCCTACTATGTTAAAATAATATCTTCTTGCTTCACAAGCCCAGTCTTTATCCTTGGTAAGTTCTATCGCTCCGAATTTGCCGAAACCATCTGCCGAAAATAGAATTTTCTCGGTTGCTTCGTATGTGACCATTACCTCAGGCCAGTGAACCATCGGTGCCATGTAAAAGACTAATTTATGTGTTCCCAGTGAAAGTTCTTCTCCTTCTTTTACTACAATGCTTCTTTCTGAAAAATCCATGTCAAAAAACTGGGGAAGCATCTGAAATGTCTTGGCATTGCCTACAAGCTTCATATCCGGATATCTGACTGCAAGTCTTTCAATATTGGACGAATGATCAGGTTCCAGATGTGATATCACAAGGTAGTCCGGTTGTCTGTCTTCAAGAACTTCTGTAAGATTACTAAACCACTCATCTGTCTTTCTTTCATCAACAGTATCCATAACTACAATTTTATCATCTAAAATTACGTAAGAATTATATGAAACACCATCAGGTACCGGATACTGGCTCTCAAACAAATCTATGTCAGTATCATCAACGCCTATATATTTAACACTATCCGAAACTATCATTTTATCTACCTCGTTTCTAAAAATATTTTACTATAGTAACATCATATGGATTTTTCCACATAAGTTATAAATGCCTCTTTAACACTTGTATATTTGTTTCTTGATAAAAATGCTGCGTATTTATCGCCGCATAGATACACTGTGTTTTTGTCAATCCTTGATACATACTTAAGATTGATTATGAAACTCCGATGGCACATTACAAATATAAGCGGATTAAGGCCTGTCAAAAAATCATTGATTGTTCCCATAACCCTTATTACTTCACCATTCTTCATATATAATTTCAATCTTCTTGAATCTTTCTCAACCATGACGATATTATATGTATTGACTTTGCGGTACATACAATTACCCTCATCAATTACAACATTAATTCTTCTCTTACACAGAATATTAAATGCATCACATATACATCTTACAATACGTTCCTGATTCAATGGTTTAGATATATATCTGAATACACAAAAGCTCATCGCATCATCCAGAAATTCAGTATGTGACGTTACATATGCTATAAGCACATCGGAATCATCCTGCTTTAATGCTCTGCCGACACTAATCCCATCAGCCCCCGGCATTTCTATATCAAGAAAAACAAGATCCTTTTCGCCTTCATCTTCTAACAAATCTTTTCCGTTGTCATATTCGTCACATTCCAGCAATCCCTGATAACCGCTTTTTCTCATACTTTTGAAAGCCAGTCTGATATTATCATGTAATCTCTGTCTTATGTATTCGTCATCATCACATATTATTACTCTCATATTATTTCTCCACATACAATATTACAACTGCATGAAAGACCTTATCTTCAGGACTATAATAAGCTGAAAATTCTCCGCCGTTTTTCTTAATCGTACTCTTAATGCTCTTAAGCCCAAGACCATGCATTGTTTTATCCGGTTTGTCTGAAATAAAGTCCCCATATTTATTCTGGACAGGTTTCTTTATGCTTCTGTTCAATATATTTATATTAACATAACTGTCATTTTTTTTCTGAATAGATATATTTATAAAAGGAGACTCGCCTCCACAATTCTCTATTGCGTTATCAAGCAGGTTATATAGTATCGTAGTAATGGTCATTTCATCAATGCCTTCAATACACTTATCCCTTATATCGCAGTTCATTCTTATATTCTTTTCTTTGGCCTTTAATGTATATCTGTAAAGAATCGCACCCAGAAAAGTATTGTTGGAAATATCCTCTACGGACTTCACATCCGAATCTTCCAACAGGTTATCCAGATATTTATTAACCTTGTCCACTTCACCGTATTCATTCATAAGCTTAAGCGTCTGAAAATGCTTTTTCATATCATGGATGAGAATTCTCATCTTCTCGTCCTTTTCCGAAGCAGTTTTTAAAAGCACTTCATCGCCTTCACGTTTCTGAATTGCAAGCTGTGCCATTCTGAGCTCTTCATTCCTCTTATTTGCCAATGAGAGCAATGACATGGTAAGAATCAACACTATCGAAGAAATCAACAGTGCAATAAAGACCAGCAAGCCTCCATTATCAATATCAGGAATTATCATCAAAACCTTGGTAAGAGCCGCATATAATACCAATATACATAACACAATTCCGGTCGCAAGAAATCCTTCTATTTCGACTTTTTCAGACTGTTTCCTCTTTTTCTGGAAATATACAATTACCATTGCAACCAAAAAGAGAACAGCTCTTGCCAGAAGCAATAAAAATCTCAGATTACTGCTATACACTTCATTCAAAAAGCCTATATGAAAGTGATTAGCTATATTAGCAATTTCCAGTTCACATAAAAAATTAACGGCAACAAGTACTGTAGCGTTAAAAAAAGAGTCTGCCGGATCCCCGGAATATGCAAACCCGAATACCAGTACCCCTGCCATAACATCCGCAAATGCGTTAAGCATGGAATTATCCGAATGGGTAAGCGTGGCACACCCATATAAAATAATATATATCAATATACGAATCGGAAGCTTAAACCTTGGTATATACATACACCTTGCAAATATAACCGTTACCAAAGCCTCCAGGAAATATGACATTATAATTACGTCCATCATTACTTTGTCCTTAATCGTTAATTATCCCAAAAATTACTAAATAATTATACATTTTTTTAGTAAATCAGTCAATAATATGTGAGCCTCCTATACACGGCCATTGTAACGATGCAGTAAGCAGCATTCCCAACGTAAGAAACCTTGAAAAATACCCTATATGCATAATAAAAAGTACAAATACCACAATTAAAATAATCGTGGACAAAATAATTGCTGTTAATTTAAAATGTATAATTCTGCCGGAGTCTATCTTCTTATCAGGGGATACAATTGGACTCAACACATCAATGGATACAGCGCTTATAACTGCTGTAACATAATAAAATATATCGCATGATACAAAAACGCCGATTGAGAATATTGCAAGATATGACAATGTAGAAACTACAAGACACAATTTAATACTTTTTAAGTGAAATCCTCCGCAGAAACTGCGGAGGACTACATAGGGAACTGCCATAAGTAAAGCCTCTGCCACCCTCCTGAACACCATTCCCACAACGAGTGCGATTACAAACGGTGCAAGCAGAAAGACAAGGCTGCTACAGGCATAATCGTACAAATCTCTGTCTTCTGCCTGTATCACATTACTTCTTATAAGCCAATCAGTGATTTTCCCTTTTTTCACGTTCTACAACTCTTTCGTACAGATTATCGGGTGTCTTTTCCTGATATAAAATAGGAGATGAAACGGTCACCACCTCGTTCTTGAGGATAACGTCAAGAAACTTCTTAACTACATTTGCTGTTTTAGTTTTCATATAAACTACCACCCTTTCTAACTTTTGTAATACCATTGTAATTTATTTTTCTTCTGATGAAAAGGAAAATTTCGCTACAGATTGTGCAAAAATTGTATTTTTGTGGATTATATCTTTTTGTCTCCAATCCATTTAAGATATGCATCTTCAACATTTTCTTCATCATCAAGGGTACAAAGGAACTTTCCGTGGTTCATAATAATAATTTCATTGGCTATCATTTCTATATCTGAAATAATATGTGTGGATATTAGGACAATTCTGTCTTTTGCAATACTATGGATATAATTTCTTATATTAACTCTTTCCTGCGGATCAACCCCTGCTGTCGGTTCATCAAGAACTAACAGACACGGATTGTTAAGAAGTGATTGTGCCAGTAAAACTCTCTGTTTCATTCCTCCTGACATCTTTTCCAATGTTTTATTGCGGAATTCATACATATTTACTTCATTAAGAAGTTCTTCCGTCCTGGCTTTTGCCTCTTTTTTATCAAGCCCTTTTAATCCGGCAAGATACATCATAAAAGCATAGGCCGTAAATTCACCATAATAACCCTGCTGCTGTGGCATATACCCCAGTTCATTTCTGTATTTCTTTCCCAGTCTGAGAATTTCATTTCCATTCCAGAGAATACTTCCGGAATCTCTCTTTATGTTATCTGTAATTGCATTAATTAACGTGCTTTTACCGGCACCATTAGGTCCTAACAAACCATATATTCCATTATGAAAAGTATAATTTATATTGTTTAACGCCTTAACGTCCTTGAACTGTTTATTTAAGTTGATAATTTCTAATTCATTTTTCATCATTTACACCATTTCCTATAAGCAATATGATACACCGAAGCTGTTCCAGCTGCTAAAAATACCATAGCATATATTATTGCATTTACACTGCCATGTCTGACAATATACGGAGAGACCGACATTACATCAATTATTGATAATTTTTCCATAAAATTAATCCCGATAAGGTACAATAATGATGGTATACAAAGAATAAAGGCAAACATAAACGAAATTGTCTGGCTTGTAATAACTGACAGCGAAGCAGCTACCATTGCAATCATCACGGTTATTGCTATTCTCATAAGGCACACGAATATGTAAAACATACCAATACTGCAATTCCATTTTACAAACCAGAACGTCTCAAGACTCTGTACAGGGGCTTTCATAACAATCGCTCCATATCCGTGTATAGCAGAACTTACTTCAAGTATTATTTCAAAAATTCCTACGGCTGACGCTGTCAGAATGGCATATCTCATCTTTTTGTTAAAAAGCTTCTCTCTACCGTTAATGCACTGCCTCAGAAGTCCATTCATGCCTTTTTTGCGTTCATAGTAAAAGATACCGCTGCACAACAATACAACAGCCACAAACGTCACAAGGTTTACCATGGTATTATCATTTTTAAACAGTCTGCCATATTTGTATTTATTGACATACCATCCATTTTTTGTATTTTCTTTAAGATAATCTGTCTGGCTTTCTATTTCCTGCAAAAACATTTTATCTTCCATATATGTCTGCATAACAAGCTGCATATTTATATATTCCGAATCACTGACAAGGCCTTTACTATGGGCTTCTTCAACTCTTTGATACTGTGCATCCACTTCGTCAAGTGTATTCCTTAAATCATCGATTTCTTTTGCCGAATCATATCCCGGAACACCTTCATACTTGTCCATAAATGCAAAATACATATCCTTTGCCCTGTTTTTTTCATTGACTCCAAAATATGTGCTTCTTATAACAACAAAAGCAAGCACAGCCAGTATGATTAATCCTTTTTCTATCCACATTATTTTATATGTTTCAGGAATTTTTAACTGGACCGAATTTCTTATATTACCTATTGTCTTACCAAGGATATTTATTTTTAAACCTTTAACGTAAGTTCTTTTGCAATGGCTTACCAGCATGCCCGTTAATGAGGCTATAACAATGTTAATGCCAATAAATTCGGTCATTAGCACATTTTTACTGACAGCCTTATTAAATACATTAATATTTTTGTACCTGGTAAAAAAGGTATTGCTCGATGCGAGGCAGTACAGATTACAATATTTCAAAATATTACATGTCGTATTATCATTGGTTAGTCTCGTCATTCCATACTGGATTCCACCTATAATGACAGCAATCCCCAAAGGAATAATTTCATTATTAAAAATAGTAAACAGCATATACAATATTGCAGATATTGCAAATAGAATAAATACTCTATATACATAATATTTCAGCAAAAAGATTCCTATCGTATCTGTTGCCGTCCAGTTTTTAAATATTTCTATTGATTGTATAGGATATGTAAGGCTTGCAAACACATTACCTTTTAATATTATTCCGCTGCATATAAGATTAGCCCCATAAAACGCCATGACAATTAAAGCATCCCATAAGAGAATAGCTGTCAGGCGTCTGGCTGCCATCACGCCCCGCCCATTTTTTGTCGCATATAAGAGTCCTTTTATACCCTTTTCCTTTTCGGGTTTGTATACAAATACCACCAAAATTCCTGCAATAAGTACAAATCCAAAAAGTTCCTTATATTGGAAGTGAGCGGTCATAAAATTGTCATCAAAGGAAGCAATCTTTACATCCTGCAGTTTCTTATAGTCTTTCAAAGTCTTTTCAATATTCGCCTTTGAAAACGAATCCGCTTTATAAAATATGCTTACTTTGGACATACTTTCTGCTTTTTTTACCACTTCTCCAACATAATCCGAATAATTCAGGGTATAATTTTCATCATGTACAGTTTTGACGTAATTCCTATTGATATATGCAAAAAACAGCAACTGTAAAATACATAAAAAGGCTATTCCTGCAAATATTTTTTTATAAATAATTACTTTCTTAAATTCCATATCAATTCTCTGTCTCGTAAACTTCTATCGGTACAAACGTGTCATCAGAAGCTATCTTAAAATATCCTAGTCCTTTTATTCCTTTAATTCCCGGTTCTCCCTTCTTGTAAATATATACAAAAACAGTATCTCCGTCTATTCCATATATCGCACTGATATTATCTTTATCCAGATTTCTTTCATACACCTTTTTGCCCGTAAAATCATACACCTGCATATTACTTTTATCATATACCGTTACATATTTATCGGATACAAGCATACTCTGTTCTTCGTAAATCTTACCAATAAATTCTTCAGATGTTTTCTTCTCAAAATCATACACCTGTACACCGCCATCCAGACTGTAATATAGCCTGTTAATGCCTATCCCATAGTAGGAAACCGCATTTTCCACTACTTTTTCAACCTTACCGGTATCAATGTCATACGAAAAAATGCTGGCATTTATATCAATATTATCTGCCGAGAAATTACCTGCCTGAAAGAAAATATGATTTCCATAGGCTTTTATTCTGTACAGATTCTGTCTGTCTCCTGTCATCTCATACACAGTCTCTGCTTCCTTACTTCCCAGTTTCATTCTCTGAAGTTTCATTGTACTTTGGAATGGAATCACATAATACACATATCCTCTGTGTATGCATACTTCCGGATATGGTGTAACTTCACCGTCGCCTGCCTCCAGTCTGTACAATGTCATATACTTTTCAAATGATGTTCCGTCATCTTTCAATCTGTATAAATTAGTGTCACATCCTTTATTTTCAACTGTTTCCTTTCCTACCTCATATATATATCCATCGTAATAATAAACTTGTGAAACTAATGATATATCATTCCTATAAAAATATGATACACATTCTTCAGTATTATGGGTACAATCAGGATTACTGCAAAGCGGAACACAATTTTCAAGCTTACTATCTAAAAATTTAAGGTTATTTTGTAGCGAAACATAGTAACCGTCATGTGATTCACTCATATATCCCCATTCATATCCAATGGGTGAATCAGTCTTTTCGTTATAGCTAAAGTCATAGTCTCCCACAATATAATTTATATTATTGTCAACATTATTATCTATATCTTTGTTTGTATTATTGTCATTGTTGTTTTTCCCACTACATCCACATAATAATAACCCTGCAGCAATAAATACTGCCAATGTTCTTTTTTTCATGATAAATTACCTCCATTTAAATTTAATTTTATACTTGACCGGTCGCTTGTATTCTAACATAATTATTAATGCTAGAAAACCCTCTTTGCATAAACGGTACGATTTCGTGCATAAATGGTATTACTATTAGTGAATTATAAATGATATATCATAGGATTCTCTACCTTTTCGGCCGTTTTTTTGCTGTTTGGGTAGAGATTTACGATTTTTGCATAAGAAATTTACTACAAAGTAAAATAAAAAAGGACTGCATCGTAATGCAATCCTCTAACTTAGTGAGCCATCGGGGACTCGAACCCCGGACAACTTGATTAAAAGTCAAGTGCTCTACCACCTGAGCTAATGGCCCATATTAAATTATTGTTGACCTTAACTGGGCTAGTTGGATTCGAACCAACGTATGCAGCAGTCAAAGTGCTGTGCCTTACCGCTTGGCGATAGCCCAATGGATTAAAAAGGGTGGATAAAGGGATTCGAACCCTTGACCTCCAGAGCCACAATCTGGCGCGCTAACCAACTGCGCTATACCCACCATAATGTAAACGCCCATTGTATCAGCGTACTCGCAAAGCGAATGTGCCCGAAGGGATTCGAACCCCCGACCCACGGCTTAGAAGGCCGTTGCTCTATCCAGCTGAGCTACGGACACACATCATATTCACATAAAAGCGAATATTAAGCGGGTGATGGGAATCGAACCCACGTATCTAGCTTGGAAGGCTAGTGTTCTACCATTGAACTACACCCGCAAAGTCGGGGTGACAGGATTCGAACCTGCGACCTCTTGATCCCAAATCAAGCGCTCTAGCCAAGCTGAGCCACACCCCGGTATTCTGTTGTGTTTGTCGTCTCTGTCAGACGCAAGTGTTATTATAGGGTATAAGCCCCATAATGTCAACACTTTTTTTAAAAAAATTTTAAAAATTTTTAAAGAGCCTGAAAGCCCGCTTAAATACTGTCTTTCACAAGGACACTTTTGAAAAACAACCGATTGAGAGACACGCAGCCCGCTGACAATAAATCAGCGGGCTGTGTGCTTTGTTATTGGCTTCCCTTACAGTAACACAAA
>ERZ779791.89-NODE-89-length-36916-cov-8.11082_pt1 | contig 36916 bp, 21 predicted proteins | sample MGYA00511351_ERZ779791 | MGnify/ENA primary metagenome ERZ779791 (study PRJEB29588, sample SAMEA2143745) | human gut metagenome | biome: human gut; feature: human-associated habitat; material: faeces | place: Denmark | collected 2008/2010 ...
CCGCTATTAGGGCTCATTAGGGACTTGCACCCGTTAGCTAATACTCATGCCGAGCATACCCAAAAAAAGCCTCACAAGTCGTTAGACTTATGAGGCTCTATGATGGTAGTCGGTAAGAGAATCGAACTCTTATGCCAAGATTGAGAATCTTGTATCCTAACCGTTAGATGAACCGACCGTTAGTGCACATTTTTAGGACGAAAAAACCTCACAAGTCATTAGGCTCATGAGGCTCTATGATGGTAGTCGGTAAGAGAATCGAACTCTTATGCCAAGATTGAGAATCTTGTATCCTAACCGTTAGATGAACCGACCGTTAGTGCATTCTGGACTTCACCTCTTTTCCTTGCTGAGCAAGCGGAAGCTGGGGGATTCGAACCCCCGGTACGGTTACCCGCACGGCAGTTTAGCAAACTACTGGTTTCAGCCACTCACCCAAACTTCCTTTCGGTGTGTTCCGTATTCCGGAGCGCTTGTCCTTAATTGCGATGCAAAGGTAGCGCTTTATTTTCATCCCTGCAAACTTTTGAGAAACTTTTTTCAAGAAATCTTCATTTCACTTCTCTTTTCCCTCCTTACACCTTAATTATATAAGGATTTCCTCACTACGATCATCTCCTGACAACAAGAAAATAGGACGCATCATCGCGATGTGTCCTATCTAATGCACAACCTTACCTGTTTTTAACAACTATCGAAAGCACTTCACCAAGAGGTACGTTCGATGTCGTTCCCAACATGGTGCGGTAGGATCATAAAAATCCTATTCACCTATAAAACCAAAACGATATTGTACCTTCATTCAAATAGCTTCGCTCGCTATAAGACGGCTGTCTTCACAGCTGGTACAACAGTCATTTACTGGGAATAAAAATGAGACGAATTAACCTGTATGAACTGTGAGTCTTGAATTCCGCGTTCTTGATCGGAGTAAAGTGTCTAAGGAGTGCAGAATATTGAACCTAAATCAGAACTAAATATAAATATTATAAGAATGTAATGAGGTTCCTAATTTAATAAATTGTATAGGTCATCATTATCCGGCATAACCTCTTATCATGACTTTACGCTACATGTAATGATGCCGGCTATCACATCCCTTGCAGGGACATATTAACTTTTTTACTTATCGGTTGCTATAAAACCGACCTTGTTATCTTTTATATGTGACAAAGATAACAAATTCTCTTCAATTTGCAGCAAATCATATAGTTAAACTATATTTTAACAGTTAAAAAACGAGCCGTTATTGTTGATTGTAAGGAAAGATTAACATTTGTTTTTTTGGATCATGACATAAATGATAGAAATTTATAATTATATACTCTCAAAGAGGGATATATTTCCTATCCTTTCTTTTTTAACCCATATCGATCATCTGAGATCCGAAGAATTATGCCCATTTTCCCTGCAGCCCATCCATTATCGTTGTTGAAGGCTTTATGAAATACATTAAGACAAAGTGACGAAAGGCCGGAAAGGAAACGGAAGGCATCAGATAAACCAATAAAATAGATCGTTGCAGCCTAATGACTCGGAATAAGCACAATTGCCTCAAGCCTATTTGAATACAGGCCTGAGGCAATTGACCTACTTTGAGAGACTTATTACCCCTCCAATCAACTTCACTTAGCCTTTACGCTAAAGCGGAGCATATTAGTATATTCACCGCTGGACGGGAGGCAATATTTCTTAATAGTCTGAGGACCGCACGAGCCGTTACCTATACCTCTGACCGCATAATCAAAATGTGCAAAGATCTGAGGATAACGGACAAGCTGCCAAGGATGGAGATCGGGCTTCAGGAACTGCTGCTCATCATAGTGCTGCAGCGAGAAACTGACAGGACCTTCTGTAGTGACAGTAAGAGCATAGCCAGTACTTGGATTGGTGAGAATCAACTCGCGTAATGCCTGACGGTCACCAGAGCTCTGCGGATGCATATAATATCCGAACATATCATCTACCGTACCATCATAACGTCCGATGAAACTTCCAGACTGACGGTCTGGCTCATTCTCGCCGGGACCTTTTCCATAATACTCCACATCTTCCCAACCCGGAGCGAACTGCATGGCAAGTCCCATACGGCGCAGCCCCTCCCGTTGCGGACGATAGGTGGATCGCAAATCGACCGTACCATCCGCATACACCTTATAAACAAAGGTATGAGGACAGAGGGCGTCGGCTACTTCTATTGTAATTGTTGCCATACGGCTGCCCTTCTCCAATTTTGTCGTTACGGTGCAACCTGTCCGAGAAGGCTTTATACCACCTTGAGTATCATTCTCGATATAACGGAAGTTATTGTATTGAGCTCCGGCATCAGGCGTTGCTGCGAGGACATTCTGTCCGTGGGCCTTCCACGTAGACACCTGACCACTCTTACGATCCACGACAAATGTTATGTTGCGGTTGGACACTGTCGTCTTTCCATTCTTAACCACCATCTTCAGCTTCGGTTGTTTTTTCGTAAAGACTGCAGGCAACGTAGCCGGGCGCTCCTGAAGGATGTATTGCCAATCAGCCACAACATGCCGCTTCGGTAAACCCCGGCCAGGTAATGGCTTCACAAGACAGATGTCGCAATTAAGCACATACTCGTGTCCTGGCTCCAGTGCCACCGTATAAGGCAGGCTGACCTTCGTAGAGTCTCCGGGCTTTATAGCTGGCAAAGGCAGGTCGCCATGGGCTACACGCTCAATACCATCACGTAGGATCTCATACTTAAACTGGAAATATGATAGATCTAAGAAATCATACTTATTATAAAGCGTCACTTGCTTGGCGGCGAGATCAAATGTAGGAGCGAACTTCACATACTGATATACATGCTTTACCTCCGTAAGCTTGGCACTCCACTCACGTGTGGCAGGTATCAGTCCATTGTTCACGAAATTACCCTGATGGGGGCCTGGATAATCCCAGCCATTGGTCAGACGCTGCCATGTGTCTGGAGTCGTCTGTCCCTTGTTGTCCTTCAATTGTACCTGTCGCGGCTCTTTCGGATCGTAGATTGCCTGATCTACCCAATCCCAAATACAACCACCAATGCCAAGAGGACTCTTCTCTATAATATCCCAGTATTCCTGCAGATTACCTACAGCATTACCCATGGCGTGGGCATACTCACACATGAAGTAAGGCTGATGCAGCGGATTATCTGTGGAGTATTTCTTCACTGACTCCAGATCGGGATACATCTGTGAGTAAATATCCGTATTCGTGGCATATTCGCCCATCGGCTGCCGTGTAGCACCTTCATAATGAATGGGGCGGTCGTCAAGCTGACGCATGGCTTTGTACACTACGGCGAAATTACGGCCATTAGAGCTCTCGTTGCCCATCGACCAGAAGATCACTGACGGATGATTGCGGTCACGCTTTACCATACGTACGGCGCGGTCTACATACTGGCCCTCCCACGTAGAGTCGTTAGTAATGCAGCCCTTACCATTATAATGGTCGTCCCAATTCTTATGACATTCAATATCGGCCTCATCCATACAATAGAGTCCGAGGTAATCCATCATGGCATACATACGGGGCTGACGGGGATAGTGGCTCGTACGGACAGTATTGATATTAGCCCGCTTCATCAGCATCAGATCCTGCATCATACGCTGTCCGGAGATGGAACGACCATCAATAGGATCGGTATCCTGCGTGTTCACGCCTTTAAAAAGTACACGCTTACCATTGATATACACGCCATCGCCTCTCAACTTAACATCACGGAAGCCTACCTTCGTAGAAAAAGCCATCTCCTCACGGCCATCCTTATCACGCTGCAACACCTCTACAGTGTAAAGCACCGGTGTCTCTGCTGTCCATAGCTGCAGGTCTCTGAGATAAGGAAGCGTCGTATGCAAATAAGCCTCGCCCGTCCGCTTGTTCACCGTCACCGGAGACTTCTGCATGGCAATAGGTGTATTATCAGGGGAATAAAGCCGCATCTCCACCGTCTTCTCTTCTTTTAAACGATCACGGTTATCGATCATCAGATCGACATTAAGCCTTCCCTTACGATAGCCGGCTGCCGAATCCAACTCCATCGTAATGACGTGATCGCGCACCGCTACCTTAGGCGTACTATACAGATACACATCGCGATGAATACCACTCATATGGAACATATCCTGCCCTTCCAAATAGGAGCCATCGCTAAAGCGGAACACCTGAACAGAGATATTGTTCTCCCCCGGACGAACGACGCGTGTGAGATCAAACTCAGCAGCGTTATTCGGACCTTGCGTATAACCTACATACTGGCCGTTTACCCAAATATAAGCCGCACTATAGATACCATCAAAATGCACGAACACACGCTGATCCTTCCAAGAGTCCGGCAACGTGAACGTGCGTCTGTAAGAACCTACCGGATTCTTACCGATACCCTTAATATTAGTAGCGACATACGGTGGATTGTCTTTAAACGGATAATCCACATTGATATACATTGGCCGTCCGTAGCCCTTCATCTCCCAGCAAGAAGGAACAGCAATGGTATCCCACGAAGAGACATCTGCACTGTCACCATAAAATTCCTTCTCACCCGGTCTTTCCTCGGGTGCGCTGACCCAACGGAAACGCCACTCCCCATTAAGGCTCATCAAACGGGAACTATGCGTCGGAAGACCGTAGATTGGAGTACGATAGAAGAGTCGGTCACCCCGCATCTCACTCTCTGTGGCATAAGGGTAAAACGTGGCTACTGCCGGCTCTTTATTTTCCTCATAAATAAGCTGGTTCTCCCAATACTCCCCCGGCCGTGTCGCTGAAGCAGCAACGGAGACCGGACTCTTTGACTTAGTTTTGCTGTGCTTTTGAGCTACAGTCGGAAGCGCCACTCCCAACAACAAGCCCAATAATATTAGCCGGATTGTTCTCATATCGTAATCCTCCAGTTTTAGTTGATATTTTCGTTTCCACTTTCTACAAGTCTACCCTACCATTCTCACCGTTTCGGAAAACTGAATTGACTTGCTATACACTGTCACAAATATAGTACATTATTCTGAAAAAGCAAGGTACACAGCCAGAAAAATACATACAGTTTCTACACAGAACAGCCACTTACATCCGACAAGCAATATAAATCTGTATTAAGAATACCATAGGGAAAGAAGACAGCATAAAAAAATCCATGCAATTCTCGCAAGAGAACTGCATGGATAATAGAAAAAAATAATCTTATGAAAGAGATATCAAAATTACTCAGCATCCCACCATACACGGTCACCCGTGAACGTAAAGTCGGTAGTACGACCCCACTGACGCTGCAAAGCATCCTCATAATTGGCCTTGTTCACCTGTGACTCACGAGAAGGATAAGTCATTCTGCGAACTAAGCCCTTATAATTCAGAGGCTCTTCCGGTGAATTATACATATCCCGAAACTTCAGTTCAGGATAACCAGAACGACGCCAGTTGGCCCATGTCTCATACTCATCACCAAAACAGGTAATGTAGTACTGCGTATTTATCTCTTCCAAAGCCTTGCTCATATCTAAGGAATGTGCTGTAACATAGCTATTGATCACATCATCTGTCAGATAAGCATTGACTAAGCTGTTGGCATTTGGATAAGCAGCAAACTGCTCCATTGCACACCACATGCCTTTCTTATAAAAATCATTGGGATTACCAGAGATATAGCCACGTACTGCAGCCTCTGCAAGTAATAAATTGGTCTGTGCAGCTGTACATATGAACGTAGGAGCTGTCGGATCCCCATAAGTTAGTCGATTAGGAATAGAGAAATAATATCTGTAGTAATTCTTATCATTGCCATTCAAAGAATATTTTTTCTTCTCCAAAGCCATACTGTCTGTGAATTCTGCTCCTTCCGGATATTTTATGATACAGTAATCATTTCCAGATGTATAGCTGAAGAAGCCCTCCAAACCTTGTTGAATAGCAGGATCAGCATTGCCTGTGCTATACTCATCGGTGCCATATTGAGCATTATAATCATGATCAACTATGCACATGATCAACGGGATACGGGGATCTTCACGGTCTTTCAAGATTCTATAAAACGTTGCATTGATAAAATTCTTACCTACATCCGAATAAGAAACGATCTTTGCAAATGGCTCAGAAGAGTCATCATCTACAGAACCACCAGGATGTTCAAGTTTGCAATTGTCCTCTGTCTCTGTAATGCAACCATTGGCATAAGCTTTGGCAGCATATTTCTCGGCAAGTTCGGGACTTACTTTCACAAGACGCATTGCGAGACGTAACATTAAGGAGTTTGCAAATTTCTTCCACTTGGTCAGATCACCCTGATAATAAATATCTTTAGGACCTATACTTGCCGTACCCACACCCAATTCGTTCTGGGCGCTATCGAGCTGTGCAAGCATATCCTTGTAGATATCTTCCTGCTTGTCGTATACAGGATATGAATATTTATCGTAGCCAGCCTGAAAATAAGGAATGTTTCCATACTGATCAGTCAGACGATGCATAATATAAACACGAACTATACGTGCTATTTCATAATTGTCCTTATTTTGTGCATCTCCCTTCCATTTATCAAGACATGTAGTGACCATACGGACGGCACCACGCGAACCAGAGTATACAGCTCCCCACAAAGAAGACGCATAATCATCACTATATGAATTCCTAGCATAACTTGCCCAGTTCGGATTTGTAATATGCTGATTCCACTGAGCAGTATAAGCGAGCCCTGCTCGCCATATATCCCAATCAGAGCCTAAAGCTTGGTGCATAGCACTGGTAAGCATTATCTCCATCGGCACATTTCCCTCATTTGGATGTTCCGGGTCGATATTTAGATCCCCGAAATCGCCACAGCCTGTGAGGCCGGCAACAGCTGCCGCCATGCACAGATATTTCACTTTACTGATATATTTCATAATTGACTAGTCTTTGGTGTTAGAATTTTACATTCACATTGAAACCGAGGCTGCGGGTATAAGGATAACCGTTCAGCTCCAGTCCCTGTCCGTTGGTGGTATTGTAAGAAGATTCAGGATCGATATTCGGAACCCACTTCTTGATTGTCCACAGGTTGCGGCCAACAAACGAGAGGCTCAGACCCTTGATGAAGGGGAGCTTCGGCTGGATCAGACGCGTGAAATCGTAGGTCAGCGAGATTTCACGCAGCTTGATAAAGCTGGCATTGTAAACGAAAGCCTCTCCTATGTTATTCGACACGATTGCATCATAATAGTCAGATGCTTTTACAGCTACGGTATTTTCTTTTCCTGTTGCCTCATCAATTCCTTTGAATACATAAGGACCATTAGGATTTTCCTCCGTACGGCCAACGAGCGTATTCTTACTCAAACCAGCGCTCGTCAGGCTGAGGTTAGTACCTGAGAACAGCTTGGCACCAAACTTGAAGTCGATCAGGAAAGCTAACGTGAAACCTTTATACTTAAAACTGTTATGCCAACCACCAGTCCACTTATAAACACCATTGCCCAAGCTTTCCTGTACTCCAGTAGACTGAGGCAAACCATTCTTAAGAAGTAATTCACCATTATCCGCTCTCTTATACTTGTAACCGATCAATTCTCCATATGCTGAACCGACAACATTATAAACGGCTACGTTACCAGAACGAGATGACGCCCCATCAATCTGCAAACGATCGATACCTTCACCTAGAGAAAGTACTTCTGAATTATTATAAGCGAAGTTCAACGTTGTATTCCACGAGAAATTGTGATTGGCAATAGGTGTGGCATCTACCATGAACTCAAAACCTTGATTGCGAATCTCTCCCACATTCTCAATCTTGCTATCGTAACCCGAAGCAGATGATGTTGAAACAACTGCGATATCATCGGTGGTCTTCTTGTTATAGTAGGCCATATCGAAGTTCAAGCGGTTGTTGAAGAAAGCCAAATTAAGACCTACTTCATACTCGGCAATATGTACCGGCTTCAAATTCTCATTGGGAAGTGTATTATTGTTATTCTCTGTAATAGTATATTGTCCATTAATAGTATAACTATTCACCTTATAGAGCAATAGGTTCTGATAAGCTGAAGTACCATTAGAAGCAGCAGCGTAAGAAGCACGCAACTTACCAAAGTTGAACCAAGACGGCATCTTGAACGTGTCAGTGAACACCCAAGAAAGAGTTGCCGAAGGATAGAAATAGCTGTTGTTGTTTTCTGACAAGGTAGAGAACCAGTCATTACGACCGGTAAGATTCAGGAACACCTGATTCTTCCAACCCAAGTCAACCGTACCATAGAATGAATTCACCTGATAACGGGTGTAAACCTTCTCTGGACGCTTGTCTCCAAGATTGTTAGTCGACCAAAGTCCTTCTATCAAGAACGGACGGCCACCATTGGTCACATAGTAATACTTCACCTTGTTAGACAATTTATTACCTCCAAAAGTAGCACCCACACTAAAGTCTCCGAATTCCTTATTGAAGCCAAGGAGGAAGTTGTAGTTCATCTCCTCAAAATTTTTCTCGTATTCAGTCATAAAACCATTTGGATCAGCAGAAGCTCCTGTGGGTTGTACCTGCTTATACTCCAAATTGTAACCGTCACGCTGAACAGCGCCCTGCAGATACAACCATGGAGTGATATCCCACTTCAGATTGATAGCACCAGTCAGACGATCTTTATCAGCTACATTAGTCTTCCTATATTGCAGCCAATAAGGATTGTTGAAATAAACGTTACTGTTGCCATTACCAGACAATTCTTTCCCATCGGCCGTAGAACCCCAATCAGACTCTGGGGTTTCGCGCTCCAACCAACGGATATCAAATGAATTAGCGTGATAGAGCAGAGAGGCATTCGTATTGCCATTACCGTCACTCAGATTGGAACGTCCGTTGAAATGTTCTTTCACATAATTAGCTGTCACATTCAACGATACGTTTTTCCAGATCTGGTAGGTCGTATTCATGTTGATAGCATTCTGACGGTTACCAGAATTGGGCAATATGCTCTTCTCCATATTGTGGCTATAACCGAAACGATACATGATCTTGTCACTGGCACCACTTACGGCCACAGATGTAGTGTTGTTGATTCCCGTACGGTAGAAATTGGGCCAGTTATCAATGTAACTGTATTTATAGGTATTGCCCAGGAAGTTGATAGCATCACCACCGTCCATCACATCACCCCAACTAGACTGTTCGGTATCCATTGCCATTTGCTGTGAAGTAGGACGCAGGCCATTCGTTCCTTGTCCAAAGATCTTTTGGAAATCACGCTGATCATAAATTGTATTGAATGTGAGGTTGTTATTCACTTCGACAGTAACAGGCTGTCCTTTCTTACCGCTCTTCGTAGTAATAAGAATGGCACCGTTACCACCACGATAACCATAAAGGGCCGATGCTGCGGCACCTTTCAGCACCTGAATCGACTCAATATCATCGGCATCGATATTGTTCAGACCGTCACCCATATCAATACCTCCCCATGTACCGGCAGAACCCTGATTGGTATTATCGAAAGGAACGCCATCGACAACATACAATGGCATATTGTTTCCGGTCAGCGAAGCATTACCACGGATCACGACACGCGAAGAAGAACCTGTTGCATTACCTGAAACACTCACACCGGCTACCTTACCGGAGAGGGCATTACCCAGGTTGTTGTCACGCGACAGAGTGAATGCGTCACCATCAACTTTAGTTGTGGAATAACCCAGAGAACGTGCCTGGCGCTTGATGCCGAGGGCCGTCACAACCACCTCGTTCACCTCAGCAGCATCTTCCTGTAGGGTCACATTGATAGCTGATCCTTTGTAGGTTACGGTTTCTGTCTTAAAACCAATGTAAGAAATCTCGATAACACTACCATTAGCTACTCCCGCCAAGGTAAAATTGCCATCGATATCGGTCACAGCGGCAGCTTTCGAGCCTTTCACTACGACAGATGCACCGATGATCGGGGTTCCCGTCGCATCGACAACAGTTCCCTTACAAACAGCTTGCTGTTGCTCATTGAGCAAAGCCGTTCCGTTCGTTGCGGAGACTGCCGATGCGGTAGCCGGTACCAGCAACAAACCGAGAAGTGCTGTACTGACAAAACTTACTCTCTTGTGCATAAATTTAGAAATTAGTTAGGTAATTAAAATACGCATTCCTCTATCTTCCGATATTGAAACACGACGGTTGGTTTTTATAATAGTACAGGTAACATCCAATGGGACAAAATCCCGTCAGGAATGTGATTGTATTATTCGTTTATTATATCTTATTCGAGAATCAACTTATCCTTCAACAGGATACGATCTGAGCTACTGCCGACCATTATCTCAACGGCACCCGGTTCTATATTCCAGCTCATCTTCTCACCGACAAACTTAAAGTCATCGGGTTGCAGGACAAAACTTACATGTCGCGTTTCTCCTTTCGGCACCGACACACGGCAAAAGCGCTTGAGTTGCATCACGGGTTGTGCCACAGAAGCTACCTCATCATGAATGTAGAGTTGTGCCACCTCATCTCCATCGCGCTCACCACTGTTGGTAATATCAAAACTGACGTTATATGTATTTAAGGCCGTCTTTTCAATCTTTAGATCACTATACTTAAACGTTGTATAACTCAGTCCATATCCGAAAGAGAACGCCGGTTTGGCACTCATCTCCACATAATCGTGGGGCACGGGAGGGCGGTGATTATAATAGTCGGGCAACATTCCCGTAGAGGTAGGCACCGAGATGGGCAAGCGACCGGAAGGATTGACGTCGCCGAAAAGTACGTCAGCTATGGCCTGCCCACCCTCTTGTCCGGGATAATAGGCTGTTAAAAGGGCATCTGCATTGTCCTTGGCCCAATTCATCTCCAACGGACGTCCTTCAATATATACGACGACCAATGGCTTACCCGTCGCCTTCAAGGCTTTCAGGAGCTTCATCTGATCACCCAAGAGTCCTAAGGTGCAACGATCAAAACCTTCACCACTGTCCATATCGCTCAAGGAAGCAGCGTCTGTCTCGGCAGCACCCGTTTCCTTATAATTCGTTTTAAAATCACGTGCACTCGATCCGCCGACAGCCACAATGACCACATCGGAAGCCTGTGCCGCCTCCACGGCACTCTCTATGTCAGTAGCTGTGGTATCACGGATAGCACATCCTTTAGCATAACGGATGTTCTCCGCCTTCACCTTACTACGCACTCCCATGAGGATCGTCTTCACATTACCGTCAGGCTGAGGTGCGGTATAGTCGCCAAGGAGATTGTAAACATTATCTGCATTGGGACCCACAACCGCTACCTTCATATCCTTGCTCAGAGGAAGGATGGCATGATCGTTCTTCAACAAGGTGACTAAAGACTGTGCAGCCTTTAAAGCGACAGCCCTATCAGCAGCATCATTGACCGTTTTGGCCGCCTTGGGATCGACATAGGGATGATCAAAGAGCCCCATCTCGAACTTCTTAGCCAGCACACGGGCACATGCCGAGTCGATGACAGCCTCATCCAGTTTGCCCGTCTTCACTGCATTCACCAACGTGGCATAAGCCTTGCCACCCAGATCGACATCCACACCGGCCTTGATAGCGGCAATGGCCGCATCTTCAAGAGACGCCACCGTGCAGTGCGTACCATAAATACCATCAATGCTATAAAGATCAGACACCACAAAGCCTCCGAACTTCCAATCCTTGCGAAGCAGATCCGTAAGGAGCCACTTATTAGACGTAGAAGGCACACCGTCAAGAGAGTTGTATGATGTCATCACGGAGAGGGCCCCGCTATTGATAGCCTGCTTAAACGGAGGCAGGAAATTTTGCAGCAGATCACGCTCTGTGATCACACTCTGCCCACCATTTTGTCCTCCCTCGGTCGTTCCATAACCGATGAAATGCTTCAGCGTAGCAAGTGTCGCGTCCGGCCGTGTAATGTCGCCCTTGCTGAGTCCTCTACATAACGCCGCACCCATAACTCCCATCAATACAGGATCCTCACCCATCGACTCTTCTACACGTGACCATCGTGGATCACGGCTGAGGTCAAGTACCGGACCATAACTGATATGAGCACCTTGCAGGCGTATCTGTCGGGCCTCCACCTTACCCACTTCCTCAGCAAGAGCAGGATCCCATGTGGCAGCCATTCCTAATCCCGTAGGAAAGACGGTCGCCCCGATAGCCATATGGCCATGAGGTGCTTCCTCTGCCAAGAAAAGAGGTATGCCAAGACGTGTATGCTCCTTCACATATTTCTGAAGCGCATTGCCGGCCTTAGCTGCCAATACCGGATTAAGACCATTCTCAAGAGATTTTTGTGTCCAAGGATCGGCACGGTAGGTAGCCCAAAGCATACCTATATTACCATTGGCTATATCCTGCTTGAACGATTCTGAAGGTATGACCTTATTACCTTCGATCTGATAATAATTCCAAGCAAGAGTACAACGAAGCTGTCCGACCTTCTCTTCCAACGTCATACGCTGAAGAAGATCGGCCACACGTTGAGAGGTGCTAAGTTTAGTATCTTGATAAGGGAACTTCTTTTGAGCATATACTGTCACCGCAAAGGCAACCAATATTATGCAAAGAACATTTCTCCTTACAGTGTCGTGGAGATTGTGTGAGCACATGAGGACTATTCGTCTATTGGTTTTAAGAACATTCTAAAATTACGAGATTATTACCATTTTTAAAGAAGTGATATCACCGCTCAAATCTGAAATACTCGTTTTCTGATGCAAATATAGATAAAGATTTCATAACTTGAAAATTTTAGACCAATTATTTCATTGGTTTAACTATTTAAGTATTGTCATATTACACTCTTTTGTCTTTTAATTCCTTCCTCCTCCTTATCCGTATGATGAATAAATATACCTATAATATCTATTTTTTTCTATATCCCGTCATACAAGATCCGATAAGTCCTCCGTATTTTATCGTCCGTCTCAGTACTTACGCAACCCCGCCTCACATTCTCTGCAGAACAACGATTTTCTCTGTCTCTTAAAACCTCACTTCACTAGTATTTAAAGTGTTCCCCTACACTTTACAAGCACTAAGACGAAGTATATTCACCTTCACTTTCTTCTCTCTACTATAAAATTAAAAAGACATATTACATATCCCGTCCCATCGAGGAAATTACAAATCTTTTATCTTTCGCCTTATTAAAAATATATATTATTAAAAATTATTCCTTAAAAGTTGGCTTTTAAAACACATCTTAGTTATATTCACAATTGTGTAATAGGCAAAAAAGTATCTATTATTCTTAATACTTAAAAAATATATTACAATTCATCTCCGATACAATGAATATGAATTCATTATAAACTTGTCTTGACTCCATTTCCTCATTAAGAGATATGAACCTGATAAGACTAAATGAATTGATACAGTTTAGACAAAATCAGAATCTTGAAAGCAACTTGTCTTCCTCGCCACATATATACAAGCGATTTCAAGAAACAAGCGAATAAGAAGACCTATGCTTTTACACCTAAATAACTCTTGTAGCTTCTATACTCTCAAAAGACTATAGCAGCAAAAAGCCTAATTCTTAAAAATCAATTGAATCTCTCCCTTCAAACCGGATACAGATAGAATGACATCAGATTTTTCCACCTGTGATACCAACAGATTGCATCCTCTGATGTCATTCTTCCATCTCCAATTCTATTTAGCAAGCTTCTTCCTGTTGGCCCTCCATTTCTTTGATTTCTCTGATCCACAAAGTCTGAACAGCATCAGAAGGCATACGCCAATCACCACGGGGGGATAGGCTGACAGAGCCCACCTTCGGTCCGTCGGGAAGACAACTACGTTTGAACTGCTGTGCAAAGAAACGCCAACAGAACGTACGGAGCCAGTGCAATATCGTCTGATCATCATAGTTGGCATAGGGGCGACGCTCATCCGTGTACTGCATTTCCACAGCAGCCTTACTTCCCTTTGTATGGTCTGCAACAGCATCTCGATGATCCATATTCTCATCGCCTACAGTCTCTGCTATCGTACGATTGGCTGGTATCTGTTGGAAAGCGCGCTGAGCCAGCAAGAATATCTTTCGCGGTGAGAAGCCATGGCGCAGGAAATAATACAAGAAGAAGTCGTGCAACTCATAAGGCCCTACGAGGTCCTCGGTTTTCTGCTTAATGTTGCCTTGTTCATCAGCAGGAATCAGCTCCGGCGATATTGGCGTATCAATAACATCATAAAGAATAGCCGAAGTCTCTTCCGTGAGTGACGTTTCAGCCACATAACGGACCAGATAACGGATGAGAGTCTTGGGAATGGAGCAGTTCACACCATACATAGACATATGATCACCATTATAAGTAGCCCAGCCAAGAGCCAGCTCGCTAAGGTCCCCCGTACCGATAACCATTCCTCCAAGACGATTGGCAAGATCCATAAGTATCTGCGTACGCTCGCGCGCCTGACCATTCTCGTATGTAACATCATGGGCAGCCGGATCCTGACCGATATCTTCAAAATGCTGAAGGACACTCTTGGCAATCGGCACCTCCCGGATGCTTATTCCCAATGCTTCCATCAAATGCATGGCATTCTGATAAGTACGGTCCGTCGTACCAAAACCAGGCATTGTCACACCCATAATACCCTTACGGTTGAGACCGAGCTTATCGAATGTCTTCACACAGACTAACAGAGCGAGCGTAGAATCGAGACCACCACTGATCCCTATGACGACCGTCTTCGAATGGGTGTGAGCGATGCGTTTAGCCAGTCCCATGACCTGGATAGAGAAGATCTCCTCACAGCTGGCACTCATATCATCCGTTGTCGGGATGAAAGGATGCGGATCGATCCTCCGCTCCAATTTAAAGTCACGTTGGCGTACCGTTAACGGATCGATGATACTCACATTCTCATCAGCCATTCGCCGTTGAGCATTGACAAACGTAGTATTGGCTCGTCGGTCGGAGCGCAGACTCTCATAGTCGATTTGCACGGTGAGCATCTGTGAGACGATGCTGAAACGATCGCCCTCTGCAAGGAGGCGCCCATTTTCATAGATTAATGCATTACCACCATAGACCACATCCTGCGTGCTCTCACCGAAGCCGGCAGACGCATAGACATATCCCGTCATCGTACGGGCACTCTGCTGGGCTAACAGACTCTTCAGATAATTATGCTTACCTATCAGCTCATCGCTGGCAGAAAGGTTGAAGATAACATCTGCACCGGCCAATGCCAAATGGTTGCTCGGCGGAGTGGGAGCCCACACATCCTCACATATCTCTACGCCAAAACGTGCTCCGCCACAAGTACAGAAAATCTGAGGTGAAGGGGTGACCACTACCTTCTGACCGGCATAATGTATCGTTGTTGCCTTCAAATCTTGCGAAGATGCGAACCATCGCTTCTCATAGAACTCGCTATAATTAGGCAGGTAAGTCTTCGGCACAATGCCAAGGATGCGGCCTTGCTGAACTACGACAGCACAATTGAGCAACAGATCGCCAACGGGCACAGGCGCACCGATAATGGTAATGATATCAAGCTGACGAGTGAAATCGATCAATTGCATCACTCCCGTCTCAGCAGCATCGAGGAGGAGCTGCTGACGGAAGAGATCCTGACAGGTATATCCCGTCACACTCAGTTCCGGGAAGACTATCACCTCAACGCCTTTCCCTTCTGCTTGTGCCACAAGCTCTTCTATCTGGCTGATATTGTAAATGCAGTCGGCCACACGTACAAGAGGTACCGCCGACGCCACCTTTATAAAACCGTAGTTCATTTTTATTCAATTTAATATGCAACAGGCAGTAACGGCGTTCCGTGTGCATTAACCATCATGCATTACGTAACGTTGCTATCCGCCTTCAATCACTTGATGGTCACCTGAGTGGCGCCGTATCCATACTCCTGGAAAGATGCATCCTGATAGGGATAATTCTTATACTTATAACGCAACTCATTGATGAGTGCCTTGCGGAGTACACCCTGACCCTTACCATGGATGAAGATCAACTTCTGGCCCTTCTTCTTCGCATAATGAGCTAATGTTTCGTGGAACACATTAAGTTGGTAGTCAAGAATGGCAGCTGGGGTCATGCCAGTCGTTGTGTCAAGTAGTTGGTCGATATGAAGGTCGACAACGACAGCATCATCCAATCCACGATAATGTCCCCGTGGCGATGCACTATGTCCCCCCTTGCGCTGATCTGGCGTATAACGTGTGACAAGCTCACTACGTGCGTTCATCGTGCCTTTCACTGCAGTGTCTAGAGATGACGACTCTATCTGAGTATGACGGGCCGACCGCGAACCGTTCTCCTCACGCACAGCATCCGCACTTTTATACATCTCATGCTTCAGCGTCTTGGCATCAATAACAAGAGGACGCACAGGAACATCATTTTCCACAATGGTATAAAGCAGAACGGGATGCTCAAAGAAATCGGTATCCTCAAAAGTATGAATCTTGAAAAACTTCACTGGATCGATACGAAGCGTCACGTCAACAGCCGGCTTACGTGTAAAAGGCTGGTCACGCTTGAACGCTATGAGCTGAACACCCAGACGATCGAGAGAGTTAATGTCCTGCCGGCCTATCTCACGAAGAAACAACTTCGTGTTTGGTTCTACCATATCTTCGTGCCACACCGTACAGCTATTGCCTTCAGTAGAAAGGATCACAAAGCGCATGAAATAATTCGAGTCATTAACGAAATAAACCTCAAAGTTAGGTTCGGTGATCTGCTTGTCATCCATGGGAGAGAAAGCGAGATAAGCTGAAAGCTGATTGCCTCCCTTACGTTCCTCTATTTTTTTCTTATAAGTCACCTCCTTACTGAGATCCACCTCGTCTGGCACAGAAAGATCAACTTCTTCTTCCTGTCCTTCCTGCATCAACTGCTTGATAGAACGGGTATCTCCACCAATAGCCGCCTCATGGGGCTGCTGTTTCTCCCCCTTCTTGGATATCACATGCGAAGTGGAATAATCCTCTTCGCCTATCACAACCACCTCATTGATAGGTGTAGGAATCTCAAAACCATCCTCGTCCTCAACGAGCACAATATTATTTCCCTTGAAACCAGCTACCTTACCACCGCCGACTTCAGAAAGGAATCTTACTTTATCTCCAATTTTCATAAATCAATGACTGATAGTATTATTAATACGCAACTCCTTTGTTGTTGTCATATACCTCCCCGGCAACACTGCATTTGGATTTTCACACCATCCGCCTGCCAAAAGGCGCTCTTGAGAATATTCTTTTTTATCAGGGCTCCAGTAAAGAAGAGTCACCATAGCTAAGGAAACGGAAATCGTGAGCGAGAGCATAGTCGTACACCTTGCGCCAGTCACCGTGCAGGAAAGCAGAAACCAGAAGTAAAAGGGTCGACTGCGGCTGATGGAAATTGGTGATCAGCCTCTTCACGATCTTGTAAGTATAACCCGGCGCAATGATGATCTGCGTGGAAGAGTGCAAAGCCTCAAGGTGATCGCGATCCAGATAGTCAAGCAATGCCTTGACCGATGCCTCGACCGTAACAGGACTGCCATCAACCAGTACTAGACCGGCCTCGTCATGCGGCAGGTCGTAAGGCTCCCACTGGCCTACATGCAATTCTTCCTCTGTGGCATCAGGATTCTGAAGCACTTTCACACCCATATAATAGAGACTCTCCAAAGTGCGCACACTGGTTGTACCTACGGCAATCGCCTCACAATGATGCTCTAAGAGGTGCTCAAATGTATGACGATGTACGACAATATACTCTGTGTGCATATTGTGGCCCTCTATCTCCTCTGTCTTCACCGGCTTGAATGTACCGGCTCCTACGTGAAGGGTCACCTCATCACGGACAATGCCCTTGGCATCGATGGTCCTTAACACGTCATCAGTGAAATGCAGACCGGCCGTAGGAGCGGCAACACTACCCTTAATCTTCGAATAGACTGTCTGGTAGGTCGTCTTGTCGCTTTCCTGCGTATCGCGGTTGAGATAAGGCGGAATAGGCAGCTCGCCTACCTGTTCAAGAATGTCGGCAAAATTAATGTCGGAATGATCCCACTCAAAATCAACCCAGTAGTTCGTACCGCCGCTCTTTTCCGCCGTCTTTGAGCGATCCAGCGTGGCAGTAAGAACGACCTGCTGACCGCGGATGACAAAATTGCGCTTTAAAGGTCCCTCTTTCCATTTCTTCAGATTACCTACCATGCACAGCCACGCACAATGACCGGTAGTCTGAAACATCTGCTCGTAATCCATCGGGGCTGCCGGCTCCATGAGAAACACCTCTATAAGTGCTCCGGTCTCCTTACGGAAATGCATACGTGCCTGGATCACACGGGTATTATTCATCACCATGAGAGCACCTGATGGCAAATAATCGGCAAGGTTATAGAACACATCGTCCGACACCTCACCATGCCTGTAAAGCAACAGTTTGGAATGGTCGCGCTGCGCCAACGGGAACTTGGCTATACGCTCATCGGGCAATTCGTAATTATAGTCGCTAATGTGTATATGTTTAGTGTCCATAGTCATAATCTAAAAATACTTCTCTTTTGACTCTCTTATTTCATATAAAGCATTCCCGCTGTATGAGCAGCCATAAGCATGACAACAGCGAGAGTAAGGGTGAGAATAGTGGCAACAATGTCAATATCTGTTTTTGCATAGCCCGTCGAAGAATATTGGGAAGAGATATAATTGATTTTCTCCGATATCCTATAATAGATACGGTTAAAGAAGAAAAAAGCCACACTACCGGAGATTACACCCCATACCAGACCCACCACAATATCGGAAGGATAATGCATTCCCAAATGAAGACGCGTCCAGCAATTGATCAGACTCCAGCATACCAGCATCACAGAAAGGAGCTTGTCGCGTACAAGCCATATGAAGAAAGTTGCAACAGCCATCGTATTAGCCGCATGAGCAGAGAAGAAGCTGAAGTCTTTCCCCCGATACCCCGCTACGACATCGACCATATATTTGATAATCGGATCGCTCGACGGACGCGGACGTGCTACCAACGGCTTGACGACCAGATTGTCAACACCACCGGCTAGGATCAGCGCCAATAATGTACAGCCCATGACAAGCCCCACCTGTTGGATAGTCTCATTATTTTTCATCACAAGAATGAAAAGGGCTATATACAGCGGTAGCCACGTCCATCCCGCAGTGAGGTACGTGGCCAGCACATCTAACCATAGAGAGTGGCTATCATTGAACCAACTCAATACAGTGACGTCCAAAGAAGGCGCCGCAGTCAACGCTATTGTTAATATCGAAGACATCTTGTTTCGTTTAAAAATTACCAGCTCTGTTTAAGGTTCTTAAAGAATATCACAGAAACTGCCGAATGGCTCAGATCTCCTCCAAAGCCCGGGGATTCATCCATCCGTCCCGCCCGTCAGCCAAATGAATACCAACCCAGCCTTTGATTGACCGGTCTGTGATCTCCACGCGGGTTCCCTCATGGAGCACAAAAGCATCGCTGCTGTTGGCTACCGGCGTCTTTTTCACATTCACCGAAGAAGCCATGACTATGGCTCCCGCACTATGCTCAAAGGTTTGCTTCTGCTGATAGGCGAACAGATTGGCCGCAAGGAAAACGACCAACAAGACTATTGCCGAGAAGAAGGCTACCTTGCGTCTGAGCAACGATGAAGAGAAAAGATAGACCAATACCAATATCAAAGCCAGAAAAATAGCTACCAAAGCGGTCTTCGCCCATTGATCTACTCCTGTAAAATTCACGAGGCCACGATACCACGTGACAAAGAACATCTCACTTTCAGGCGTGATCTTATCAATGGTCTTCGAACGGGCAAACTGGAGATTGAAACGGATATCGTCATCACCCGGCGCCAATTCGTAGGCACGCTCATAACAGAGGATTGCCTGTGCAAGAGAGTCTGTACGATAATAGGCGTTACCTAGATTATAATACAGATCTGCCGATACGCCTTTTTTTAAGAGAGAGCGATAATCGGCGATAGCTACCTGATAGTTGCCTCGCTGATATGCCTGATCGCCGTTCGCCTTTGTCGCAGCAGTAGCGACATAGGGCAACAAGGCCAGCACAAGCAGCAAGAGTACGGTCCATGGACAGGAAGCTACAAGACTCTTGCATATCATACGGACTCTGAAATAAACAGAATCGTGCAGTTTAATGATAATATGGCTTGTCATTTTCTTTTCTTCATTACATTTTCAATCTCAGTGATGGCGGTCATGGCGTAATTGAACGTACGCTCCATGTTTCCGGCAGGATCACCGGGTGCATAGCGAGCCATCTCACATTCATCCAACGCAGAGATAAACTTAGCAATAGTCTCACTGTCGACATCGTGCGAAGCAAGATTCTCACTGATATTCTCACGCGACAATTTCTCTACGGGAATATTCAGCTTGTTGCTGACATAGCCCCAAAGAGCCCGCAACACTTCATCGTAGAAACGATCGCGCTGACCTTGGAACATCAGACGTGAGGCACGCTTGAGACAACGGCGGGCAATCTTGTTGGCTTTCTTTCCACGTACCTTCACCACATCGGCATTCTCAATAGCCCGACGGCGGAAGATGATCAACAACGCTACAAACGCAGCTACAAGCGCAGCAAGCCAGCACCAATAGCCCGTCGATCCGTAAAAGAAATCATCAGCACTGATAAGTTCCGTATCACCTGTTTTGATCCGACGAATATCATTCTCCTTCTGCTCCTCATACGATGCACTCTGATTCTTACCGTCGCCCTTCGCCACATGCACGGTGAATGCTTGTGTATGCAGTGTCTTATAGGCATTGGCCTTTATATCGTAATAGGTGAAGCTGACGGCCGGAATCGTAAAGTCGCCCTGATTGCGGGGAACGACAAGGAAGTCATAAACCATATTACCTTCCACGCCGTTGGCTGTCAGACGTGTCTTGTCTGTCACCTTCGGATCATACTTATCGAAATCCTTCGGGAAGTTCACAGTCGGCTGCTTCAACAGTTTGAGGTTACCCACACCACCGATGACTACACGCAGGGTGATAGGATCTCCTGCTTTCACTTCCGTCTTGGAGATCTGAGCTGAAATATTGAACTTGCCCACACCACCTGAAAAGTCAGCGGGTTTCTTCGGCAACGGATCGACCTGTATCGTCAAGCCCGGCGCCTGAATGTTCTTATGCACCTCTACATAGCCCGAGCCACCATTAAAGAAAGCCTCAAAAGGATCGACGGAACGGTTTTCCTCCACGACAATACCCTTAAAGGTGATAGGTGGTATCTTCAACGATCCTGTCATCTGAGGATACATGACATACTGACTCCATGTGACGCAACGATAGGGTCTGCCGTTGACATTCTCCACATGGAAGCTCTTCTGCTGTGGCAACTTCACTTCCTGAGAATGGAATCCTGTCAGATCCGGCATTTTCCCCTCCAGCTGCGTCAGATCAACAAGCGTATACACCTTATAAGTCAACAGGATAGGCTCCTGCTCATGCACACGCCGCTTGTTCGCGCTCACCTTGATAAAAAGATCCTTACCCGTGATGGAACTTCCTGCCTGCCTCATCCGCGGACCGGGCGCCGGGTTATCCTCATGCATGCGAGGCTGGGAGTTAGTGTTATGGGCTGCTCCGGTGACCGTCACTCGTGCACCACCCGAGCGCATCATCTTACCATTCACCCGTGCATGGGCAGGCGGAATGTTGTAAGTACCAGCTTTCCCGGCATACAGCGTATAAGTGAATGTGATCGAATAAGAAGAAGAGGCATGACCATTACTGATCTGATAGCTAGATTGCTCCGACGTGTACGGACCTGCGATCACTTCTAGTCCTGCAGGGATGTTGCCCGCCCGGAAATCCTCCACGTCTTGTGTGTTGATGGTGTAAGCCAGCCGGAAATTCTCACCCGCACTGACATGCGAAGGCACAGACACTGCTATGCGCTGTGCCCATGCCACCGTCATACTGCCCAAAAGGCAGACCACCGACAGGAGGATATATCTGAAATAACGTCCCATACTTTTAATATATTATTTACATGCCATGACCGTACCAGACGATCACCAGCTAATGATCTTTTATTTTACCATTGTTTCTCCAGCTGACGCGAACGTCTCTGCTGCTCGGCCTTCTTCAACTTCTGCTGTGTAGCTTTCTCCTGCTGCATGGCCGCATTAAGCAATTGCTCCGCATTATCCTTGCTCATCTGTTTCGGTGACGGCTGATTCTGCTTGTCTTGCTGATTCTGATTCTTATTTTGCTTTTTCTGTTTGTCCTTATTCTGCTTATCCTTGCCTTTGTCCTTATTCTTGTTGTTTTGGCCACCGCCACCATTCTTCTTCTGATTTTTCAACAACCTTTGGCAAAGAGCAAGATTATAACGTGTCTGATCGTCCGTAGGATTGTTACGGAGTGCCTCCTTATATGCATTGATGGCCTGCGCATACATCTGATGCTGCTGGCAAATCACACCTATATTATGATAGGCCTTTGCCTTGCGATACGGAGCCGTCTCTGCCTGACCGGCCTGCTCAAACTGCACGATGGCTGCCGAATCCTTCTGTTGTGACATCAAGGCACATCCCAGGTTATACATCGCCTGCGTATTGCGTGGGTTGCGTCCCAAAGCCTTACGATATTCCACCTCAGCCTTCGGATAATTCTGCTGACGATAGAGACGATTGCCCGATCGGATCAGCTGACGGTCGCTCTGTGCCTGAGCAGTGAGCGACAATGTCAACATCAACAAAGTCAATATATAAGGATAAATCTTCATTGTTATTTCTTTTTGAAGAGCTTAATGCCCTTAAAGGCAGGATTTTTTGCTTCCAACAACAGAGCCTCAACCACAAACAGGATAATAGCGATAATACCAAAGGCCTGGAACTGCTCGTCGTACTCAGAATAGATCACCGATGAGGTCTCGCCCTTCTGCAGCTTTGTCAGCTGATCGTTGAGCTCTTCCTCTGCATCTGAAGTATTGTCCACATGAATATAGGTACCGCTGCCGGCTTTAGCCACCTCCTGACACATTTGTTCATTAAGAGCCGACATAACCGTCTGCCCGGCATTATCCTTCAGATAACTTCCGTCCCCCATGGGAATAGGCGCGCCTTTGGGATCGCCCACGCCAAGGATAAACACGTTGATGCCGGCCTTATGCGCAGCCTTGGCAGCCTCGAGGGCACTGCCTTCATGATCCTCGCCATCGGTGATGACGATAACAGCGCGTCCTACATGATCCTGCTGAGTGAATGAATGCTGTGCCAATGAGATAGCGCGCCCCAAATCGGTTCCCTGGGTCTGAATCAACGACGGATCGCAGTTCTGTAGGAACATCTTGGCACTGACATAATCACTCGTAATTGGCAACTGCACAAAGGCATCACCAGCAAAGACGATCAGACCGACCTTATCGTTCGTAAAGTGGTCGAAGAGGTTTTCCACCATCATCTTGCTCTTGCTCAGACGGGAAGGGACAACATCCTCCGCCAGCATCGAGCGTGAGATATCCAGACAGACTATGGCTTCTATGCCGTTGCGCTTCTCATGAGAAATCTTCGAGCCCATCTGAGGACGAGCCACCATCAGGATGAGCACAGCGAGGGCACAGAGCAGCAAGACAAACTTCACGGTAGGGCGCGTACGCGACACATCGGGCATCAGACTCCGCACCAACTGTGGGTCACCGAGCTTCTTCAGCTTTTTTGTATATTTCCGCCAGCTCAGCATTCTCACCACCAACATCAGTGGGATGAGGAGCAACAGCCAGAGGTATATGGGATCTTCAAATCTTAGCATCGTATTAATGTTTTGGAGAATAACCAAAAAGATTGCCGACACACATCCTTACGGCAGACGACGAAGCACTGTATTGCGGAGGAGCAGCTCCAGCAAGAGGCAAAGAACCGCTGCAATGGCAAAGGGTTGAAAAGCCTCATATCGCTTAGAGTACTTGGTCACGCTCATCTTTGTCTTCTCCAGTTGGTCGATATCATGATAGATACGTTTCAGTTCCGCATTATTTGTGGCGCGGTAAAAGTTTCCCTTTGTCACGGCAGCAATATCCGACAGCGTTTTCGTATCCACGTCAGAAGGCAACATCACATATTGTGTCGTTCCGGCCACCTGCATGGGATAACGGGCATTTCCTTTCGTTCCTACGGCTATCGTATAGACCCGGATGCCGAGGGAGGCAGCTATCTGCGCGGCTGTCATCGGTGAGATGTCACCCATGTTGTTACTACCGTCAGTAAGCAAGATCACGACTTTACTCTTAGCCTTCGAGTCCTTCAGACGGCTGATGGCATTGGCCAGTCCCATACCCAAGGCCGTACCATCGTCAATGAGTCCGCTGGCTGCAATATCTGTACGCACATTGTGCAGCAGATTGAGCAATGAGGTATGATCGGTCGTCATCGGGCACTGAGTGAAAGACTCACCGGCAAAGATCGTCAGACCGATATTGTCGTTAGGACGTCCTGATATGAACTCAGCGGCCACATCCTTGGCTGCCTCAAGACGGTTAGGCCGCAGGTCCTCACCAAGCATGGAGGTAGACACATCCATGGCCATCATGATATCAATTCCCTCAACAGTCTTGTTGTTCCAGGCATTATGTGTCTGCGGCCTTGCCAGGACAATGACGACAAGTGCGAAAGTGATGCAACGGAGAAACATCGGCAGATGGATCATCCGCATACGCCACGAGCGCGGCGCCCGCAAATAAGCATAGGTGTCGCTCATGCGCATTGTTGGCTCACTCCGCTTACGATAGAGGAAATACCACAATACATAAGGGATGAGCAACAGCAGCAGTAGAAAATATTCTTTGTCGGCAAATTCCATTGTTTACTTACAACTTAAAGCCAAGAGCCTATCAGCTCATGAGTTGGTACATACTATATATAATGTACGCGAGGAGCAACAGCGAGCCCACACCGATCACCCAAAGGAGAGTCTTGATGGCAATACGGTTGGTACGTGTACGCTGATCGTCAGCCGATAACTGAGGAACGATCTTCTCTTCTGTCGGTTGCTGATCGGTCTTCGTCTCGTCAATAAAGTTAATGGCATTGACGAGGTTCAAGTCATTCTCGTTGAGTTGTACCTGATACTTGGCGAACTTCACGAGGTCGGCCGTACGGAACAGTTCACGTAGCTCATCGAGCATCTTGCGGTCCGCATTCCGCTCTAAATGCTCTATGATCTCCGTGGAAGTCATCTCCATGGCATTGAATCCGAACCGCTCTTCTATATAGCGGCGCAGCGTCTCGGTGAGCTGTGTATAATAATGTTTCTGATCCTCGCTCTGCGCCATACGCTCAGACTTGATCTTGTCGATAGCCTTCAAGGCTCGCTGGTGGGGCGGTATATGACGCACGATATGAATCGTCGTGATGATCGGTTTGTTGTCACGCAGGCGGATAAAGAGGTAATAGCCCAATAGCAAGAGACCCACTACCAGTATGCTCAACCAGAAATAAGGTGACCACTCACTCCATTGAAAAGGATTGTCCTGCACGTCCTTCGGTGGGTACATCTGGTTGGGGTGTACGGTGTCGACATCCACAGTAATTACCTTCAAGGCTGCCGTACTGCCTTTATAGGGCTTACCATTCACATGGACGGTCATCGGAGGAATGGCATAGAGATGCTCATCAAACGAGGTGATGGTATAGACCCTCGTCACCTTCATCAGATGATTGTCCTCCTTTGTCGTATCAGGCTGTGAGATGGCGTCCACCTCGAGACCGGGAACGAGATACTGACGTTCCTTCACCGCCGGCCATTGCAGATGTGCGTTCTCTGGCAGCGTCACGGCCAGCGTCAGATGAGCCTGCTGGCCAATATAGATGCCTACGGAGTCAACGCTCTGTTCCACCGTCACCTGGGCCTTAACGCCCAATGAGCAACAAAGCAACAGCAAGGCAGTGATAATGGTATAATATACTTTCATTGATATTTACGATCTCTGTTTGAAGAGCAACATAAGGCTCTTGATATAGTCCTGGTCCGTCGCTACGCTGATCCAGTCGACCTTCGAGCGTGCGAAAGTCTTACGGAGACGTTCCTCACGGTCCATCCAATATTTATTATGGGCCTGACGTACACGGCGGCTCGATGTATCGATGATCATCTCATGACCTGTTTCAGCATCCGTCACTTTCACCATTCCCACATCGGGCAACTGGCGGTCGATGGGGTCATAGACCTGAATGGCCACCACGTCGTGCTTGCGGTTGGCAATCTGCAACTGGCGGGAGAAATCCTTACGGTCGTAGAAATCACTGATGAGGAACGACGTGCAACGCCGTTTCATCACACGCGTCAGCGTGGCAGTGGCCTCGGCCAGATCCGTGCGGCGGCTCTCGGGATGGAAGTCGAGCATCTCACGGATGATATAAAGGATATGTCGGCGTCCTTTCTTCGGCGGTATATATTTCTCTATATGGTCAGAGAAGAAGATCACTCCTATCTTATCATTGTTCTGGATAGCCGAGAAGGCAAGCGTAGCTGCGATTTCTGTGGCCATCTCACGCTTCATCTCGTGGCGCGTGCCAAAGTCGAGTGAGCCAGAGCAGTCGATCAGGAGCATCACCGTGAGCTCACGTTCCTCCTCGAACACCTTCACGAAAGGTCGGTGGAAACGGGCTGTGACGTTCCAGTCAATATCACGCACATCATCGCCGAACTGATACTCCCTTACCTCCGAGAACGCCATACCGCGTCCCTTGAAAGCCGAGTGATACTGTCCGGCGAAGATGTTCTGACTCAGACCACGCGTCTTTATCTCTATCTTCCTTACTTTTTTTAAAAGATCTGCTGTTTCCATAATTCAGTGAGAGCTCTTACTCAAAGCTATTCTCAGGGCACCTCTACCTTGTTGATGATCTTGCTGACAATCTCCTCAGCGGTGACATTAGAAGCCTCAGCCTCATAACTCAGACCGATACGATGACGCAGCACATCGTGAGCCACGGCACGTACATCCTCAGGCACCACATAGCCACGATGCTTGATGAAGGCATAGGCACGGGCAGCCTTGGCCAGATTGATCGATGCGCGGGGCGAGCCACCGAAGACGATCATATCCTTCAGTTCTTTCAGGCCGTAGCGATCGGGATAACGGGTAGCAAAGACAATATCGGCAATATACTGCTCGATCTTCTCATCGATATACACCTGCTCTACCACCTTACGTGCCTTGAGGATCTCCTCGGCAGTTGTCACTGGTGTCACGACAGGCATCTGACCAGCCAGATTCTCACGCATGATGAGCTTCTCATCCTCTATCGTAGGATAATCAATCACAACCTTCAGCATGAATCGGTCTACCTGTGCCTCTGGCAACGGATAAGTACCCTCCTGCTCGATTGGGTTCTGTGTAGCCATCACGAGGAAAGGAGTAGGCAGGGCGAACGTCTTCTCACCGATAGTCACCTGATGCTCCTGCATGGCCTCGAGCAATGCGCTCTGTACCTTTGCCGGAGCGCGGTTGATCTCATCTGCCAGGACGAAGTTGGCAAACACGGGACCGCGCTTCACCTGGAAGTTCTCTTCCTTCTGCGAATAGATCATTGTACCCACCACGTCGGCAGGGAGCAAGTCTGGGGTAAACTGAATACGGCTGTAATCTGCCTTGACCAACTGGGCCAGTGTCTTAATGGCTAATGTCTTGGCCAGACCCGGCACACCCTCCAGGAGGATATGTCCGTCGCTGAGCAGCGAGAGGAGCAAGGAGTCGATGAGGTGACGCTGACCCACGATCACACGGTTCATACCTGTCACCAAATTCGTTACGAAAGCACTCTGTTGCTCGATCAGAATGTTCAGCTCTCTTATATCTACTGATTCTGCCATTGTCTGATTGATTTTTATTCTGATTTTTTCGTTTTACTCGTTCTACGACATGATCTCACCGACCTACGGAATAGCCCGAAAGCCAAGAAGACCATGTTTCATAGCTTTTTCAGTGCGCAAAAGTACAACTTTTATTCTGCCTCAGTCCCCGAACCCCGCCTAAATATTATTAAAAAGGTCACAGAAACCCTTTATTTTAAGAATATTTATAAGGACTTCTACCTGCCATAAAAACACGCAAAAAGAAAATCGAATAGGTCATAGGCAACCGAGATTAGGGGTTATAATCTGTTACACATCCCCAAAGTAACCTATTTCGCATAAACGGGGACTCATCCAAAAAGCTGTCGATTTTCCTCCTGACAATCTGATGACAAACTTCTGATCCGCTCAATCTGTAACCTTTCAGACACAATTTTCCTCTTCACGCACAAGTTTACCTTCCCATCGTCCGTCACTTTGTTTTCATTCATTCGAAGCCATACTCCTGCACACATTAACTCTATGACGCCTACATTCCAATAGACTGCTATTTCCCCTTCACATTCCGATTTCTCTTAAAATCATATACTGCCAACAGAGCCTCTGGCTCTTAAACCGACACTGTTTACAGTGTACAGCAAGTAATTATACTTTACACGCATTCTAATCTCAACCCATACTGTTCCCTTTCGGGGGAAACACATGTCAATTATTCCGTTTTATCCTTTATCTCAATTCATTTGCCAATATAGATTCCTATTTTTAACTGGTAATCATATTTTGTTCCTATCATGATCCAATGGTACCAAAAAAAATCACTAAATTTGCAAACAATTAAAAACCATCTATCAATAGACAATATGACAAACCGGAGACTAACTTTTATGACGCTCCTTTCTTGGCCGGCATTATTGTTACGGTCACGGTATGGCTGCCGTCAACGCTTTGGACATAGCCCTGTCCTATGATCCCACACGACTGCAATCCTTCAGCGTCAAGCAGCTTAGACTGCGCGACGGCATGATCGTCGATAAGGCACTCCACACGCTGGAAATACAAATCAAATAATCTCACATTATGTTAAAGAAAACAATCCTTGCCATAGCATTCCTCGCAGCCGTCGGCATTACCCATGCCGACAGCCTGCTTGAGGGCTACCGCTACGGACACGTACAGGCACCTTCCGGACAGGAATGGCAAAGTCCGGGCGAGCTGTCGCTCAACAAGCTCCAGCCTCATGCCTGGTTCATGACCTTCGGTAAGGCAGACAATGCCAAGTATGTACTGCCTGAACACAGTGATTATTATCAGTCGCTCAACGGTAAATGGAAATTCCATTTCGCCAAGAACCCCGATGAACGGCCCAAAGAATTCTTTGAAGCCAACTATGATGTTTCCCATTGGGACAATATCGAGGTGCCCGGATCATGGAACATCCAAGGTATTCAGAAAGACGGATCACTGAAATATGGTGTGCCCATCTATGTCAATCAGCCAGTCATCTTCATGCACAAGGTAGCCGTTGATGACTGGAAACAGGGCGTGATGCGCACACCACCGAAGAACTGGACCACCTATACCTATCGTAACGAAGTGGGATCCTACCGACGCGACTTCAACATACCGGAGGAATGGGACGGACGTGAAGTGTTTCTCTCCTTCGATGGAGTCGACTCCTTCTTCTACCTGTGGGTGAACGGCCAATATGTAGGCTTCTCAAAGAACTCGCGCAACACGGCAGAGTTTGACATCACACCTTTCGTACAAACAGGCGCGAATACCGTAGCCGTAGAGGTGTACCGCTCCAGCGACGCCTCCTTCCTCGAGGCACAGGATATGTTCCGTCTGCCGGGTATCTTCCGCAGCGTCAGTCTCTACAGCACTCCGAAAGTCCACTTCCGTGACCTCGTCGCCACACCGTCCTTCGATGGTACTACCGGAGTGCTGTCGGTACAGGCGCTGATAGAGAATCTCAGTTCTAAGAAAGCGAAGGATCTAACCGTTGAACTCTCACTCTATGAGAACAAGCTATATGGTGATGCCGACCACATCGTCGCCACTCAAACAACACCGGCATCCTTCGCTCTCAAAGGCATCAGCCGGAAAGAAATGGAAACAGGGCCATCGGATAAGAATAGAGGTAATGAGACTACCGTCAACATGAAGATCCGGCTGAAAGATGCCAAGCCATGGACTGCCGAGCAGCCGAATGTATATACCCTGGTTGCCCGTGTCGGTGACAAGAAAGGTAAGACCGTGGAATACATCGCCGTGCAGACAGGTTTCCGTACGGTGGAGATCAAGGACACTCCGGCTTCGGAAGACGAGTTCGGACTTGCCGGTCGTTATTTCTACGTCAACGGAAAGACGCTGAAGCTTAAAGGCGTGAACCGCCATGAGACCAATCCCGAGCGTGGACATGCCGTCACACGACAGCAGATGTACCAAGACGTGATGATGATGAAGCGCGCCAATATCAATCATGTACGGACAGCTCACTATCCTAATGATCCCTATTGGTACTTCCTCTGCAACCGCTACGGCATCTGGCTGGAAGCGGAAGCCAATGTGGAAAGCCATGAATACTATTATGGCAAGGAGAGCCTCTCCCATCCCATCGAATGGCGACCTGCCCATGTAGCCCGTATGATGGAGATGGTCCACAGCCGTGTCAATGATCCTTCCATCATCATCTGGAGCCTTGGCAATGAAGCCGGACCGGGCGATAATTTCAAGGCCTCGTATGCTAAGGCTAAGGCGTTTGATCCGACACGACCCATCCAATATGAGCGCAACAACGATATCGTCGACATGGGTAGCAACCAATATCCATCCATCGAATGGGTGCGTGAAGCCGCCACAGGAAAGGCAGATGAAAAATACCCGTTCCACATCTCCGAATATGCACATTCCATGGGCAATGCCTGCGGTAACCTGGTAGACTATTGGAAAGCCATCGAATCGACCGATTATATCTGCGGCGGCTGTATATGGGACTGGATAGACCAATCCATGTACAACTACACGAAAGACGGCAAACGCTATCTCGCCTATGGCGGCGACTTTGGCGACACTCCCAACGACGGGCAGTTCGTCATGAATGGCATTCTCTTTGCTGATCAGACGCCAAAGCCACAATACTACGAAGTGAAGAAAGTCTATCAGTATGTCGACTTTGCCTGGGCCGACTCCACACATGGCATCATCGACGTACACAACAAGAACTATTACACCGACGATCTCTCGGACTACGTTCTCAGATATCAGGTGATGACCGACGGCCGCGAAGGTCATTGGACAGACCTCGATCTCGGCAGCGTAGCTCCCCGCAGTCATAAGCAGATCAAGCTGACCGGTCTTGACAGCCAACGCTCCGACGGAGAGCAGTTCGTCCACCTCGGGCTCTTCCTCAAGCAGGACAAGCCATGGGCCAAGGCCGGATATCTGCAAGCAGAGGCACAACTCTGTCTCACACCGGCCACGAAAGGAACGGAGATACAAACATCAACGGCCTCGCGTCAAGGTCGCCTGACGACATCCATAAAAGACAGCGTGCTGACCATCACCGGCAAGACGATCCACGCCCAACTGGATGAGCGCACGGGTATTCTTACCCGCCTCGCCTACAACGGCACAGAAGTAATTAAAGATGGTGAAGGACCACGTCTTGACGCCATGCGTGCCTGGGTAAACAACGACAACTGGGCTTACGAGAAATGGTATGCCAACGGACTGTATAATCTCCGACAGAAAGCTACCGACATGAAGATCCGCCATCTGCGTGACGGCAACCTCGAAGTACGTCTCACGCTCTTCGTACAAGCACCTTATGGAGCAAAGCTCGAGGGTGATGTCCGCAACTGGAAGAAGCTGGTAGAAGCCACTGACAAGCCTTTTACCAAAGATGACTTCCATTTCGATGTGGCACTGGTCTACACTTTCCATACTGACGGTAGCATCACTCTCACGAGTGATATCACATCGAACAAGCCCGACCTTATCCTTCCCCGTCTCGGCTTCTCACTGAAGAGCGCACTCGATCAGCTGGCCTACTACGGCCGGGGGCCTATCGGCAACTATCCCGACCGTAAGACAGGACAGATGCTCGGCATCTACCGGACGACGGCGGCCCAAGAGTTTGTCAACTTCCCTAAGCCTCAGGATATGGCCAACCATCAAGACACACGATGGGCACAGCTTACCGACAACAATGGTAACGGAGCCGTCTTTATCAATCCTGATGGCATGAGCATCTCCCTGCTCCCCTATACAGCCAATGAGCTGGCCATGGCCAACCATCCCCATGAGCTTCCGGCTTCTTCCGGTAACACCCTACATCTCGATGCCGCCATCACCGGCCTTGGAGGCAACAGTTGCGGACAAGGTGCTCCGCTGCCTCCCGACAGAGTGAAAGCCAACGCCCACCATATGGTGCTCGTGATCAGGCCTGTCAACCACGATGTACAACAAAGCTACCAGCCTGAAAAGGTGCAAGGCAACAGTTGGATTCCCCGTGCTGATTATGTGAGAATGACATCTCACACATCATCTAAATAATCAATCTGAGCCATATCGGCAAAAAATATTGGCAAAAACATTTGGCGATGACAAAGAAAATACGTACCTTTGCATTCGCATTTGCCGATATGGCTCAGTTGGTAGAGCAACGCATTCGTAATGCGTAGGTCCTCGGTTCGAGTCCGAGTATCGGCTCATCTATCCTCTTTTACATCAGGACCCGCATCTGTTGCGGGTCTGATTGTTTAAGACCTTTCATCTCCCTTTCCATGCGGGATTAGCATATCGGTAGTGCGCGGGCTTCCCAAGCCTGAAAGGCGGGTTCGACTCCCGTATCCCGCTCTCCCCCTTATTTTTTTCAAAGCAGACAACCATACTTCCTCTCAGGAGAAAGCAGGAGAGTCATGAACGTACTGGCATTAGATCAACTTGCATGTATAGTTGGGAATGTTTGGGATCAGCGGATTTTCCCGGTTGGTACCAGAAAAAATCAGGAATATAGCGTAGCCAACCTGAACATAAAAAACCTTATGTCTCCAACCCCACGGAACTGCGATCGAAAAGCCTTGACTTTGGCATTGAAAGATTCTGCGGACGCATTCGTCAGCCTACGCTCGAAATAATTTAACGTGAGTTTCGACGAATTCAGAATAATGCAAGCTGTGTGTCAATCGTTCTCGTAACATTGATACATGGCTTCTTAGGAAAACAGCAATATGCAGCAATAGCACTCAGGAGGTTAACAATAAAATTATCAAAGCTTCTATGTCTTGAGTGTTCCACTTGTGCTATATTTTTAAGCTCTTTAAAAAGTGCGATTTCTCGCCAATTCCATTGATGCAAGCATCATGGGTCTTCTGGCTTAACGAAATCGTTCGTCATTGAATATTCATCTCATGCTCAAGCTCCACAAGCCGGATGTAGGAAACCACTTTGGGAAACAAGTGTCTAAGGTTTTGGCAGACATGCTGCAGGTAGAAGTGCTTCAGGCAACGATAATTGGAGTCATAAAAGAGGATCATGATTACCATCACCTCCGCCTTGGACAGTGTGGAATCACGGTGATACTTTCGCTTTTCCCCAGGCTTTATCGTGTATTTTGCCACCTGTGCATCAAAACTTGGCAAAAAATCATCTGCCATACAATAAATTTCTGTAGCTTTGCTTTCGGAGATCATGCGGTATTCTTTGTTTTATTTGTTTGGTTTTCTACTGCAAATATACGAAAAAATATCGCTGATCTCTTAATTTTCAACCAATTATGTTTTCATCAAACTCACGTTAAATATATATTTTAAGTTCATCAGACTGTAGGTTAGGTATATTCGTAAGAATTACAAGTAACAGTCGGAGAATTAGATTAGAACATAGCCATAATGACAACAGTTGATATTATTTTGCCTCCATTTTACAGCCTTACACTAAATCCTACATATACAAGCCTTTTATTAAACAACTTCACGAATGGTTTTTCGTAATTTTGGCTATAATAAATATATTGTTGATTGCTGTGATTCGTAACGTTAGTAATCGTGACAAAGGGTATTATTCCTGTATTCAAAATCTTAAAATATCGGTTTAGTGATAAGTCAACTGTAAAATAGTCATTATACCTTTCGCTGTTAAGATTGCCATATGCGAGATTTCCATTTCTTGAAACAATTGGGGTGTAAGGCAGTCCACCTCTATATAAGCAAGAGAGAGAAATATTTATGATTTTCGGGTTCAAGTAAGATAGCATAAACTTCGCCATATGTCGGAAATTGTTGTCTGAATTAAAAGTCAAGTTGTTGTATTTCATCTTGGCATTAATGTATGAATAGCTGCCCGTCAATTCAAAATATGACCATGAATATTTGGCACACATCTCTACGCCAACAATTCTGTTTTCCACTTTATGAGCTTCCCTGTTATTGATAAAATATTGAGGTAAACTTTCTTTTTTCCAATAGACTGCTGCTTTTAATTCGCATTTTTGTGTAAGATTGCAGTTCCAATCCAATGACATCTGTCGTGACCTCGCCGAATCAAACTGTCTTACATAATAGGTAGGCGAACAAAGTGCATTGTATTGTCCAAGTGACGCTATCAACGAGTTCTTCCTATTTGGATTATATTTTACATTTACTTGATATGACAAACTTGGGTTTTTGCCAATTAGAAACACTTGACGGACACTTGCACCCACTATCCAATTTTCTAACATCCATTTGCCATAAGCATAAGCTTCATATTTTGTTGAATGAAGCTTTTCTTTGCTATATTGTTTTGATGTAACGTCGGCCATATCATAAATAGAGACTGGGTAGGTACCATGATAATTATATGCGTTATATTCATAATCTGCTCCTACACTTATTGTTATCTTTTGGGGAAAGTAGTGCTTATATGAAATTGAAATGAATGCGTTTTGTTGTAAAGTTGTGTCTGATATGTTCCCATAAAAGTATTTACTTTTAGACATATCCCATGCAGCGTTCACTCCCAAGACTCCCGCTTTGGTATGTAAGCGATAGTTTAGTATATTGAAATTTCTAAGATTCCTGGCATCTTGCATCCCAAGATAATTATACATTCCACGTTCCGCCAGATAGGATTCTTTCACGATATAAGCATATCCGTTTATATATGACTTACTAGACACTGTTGTCCGAAAATTTACCCCTGCATCTGTGGAAGAAAAACTTTCTAGGTAGTCTAGACTGCTACTATTAAGCAGTTTATATAGTCTTGATTTTTGAAGGTTTCCGAATATCTGAAAGAAAGTTTTGTCATTTAGCTGTGTAGAATGTAATGCACCAACATTAGCTAATGATAAAGATAAATTTGTCTCATGTTTTTCTGTTAAATTGTCTGTAGTGTTTAACGAAACAATGCCACCAATAGAATTACCATATTCCAATGGTGGGTTACTGGGATAAATAAACTGCTTGCCAATTATGTCGGCACTGAATAAACTAAAATTACCGATGCCATTAAGTTGTTGGTTACGAACGGGATTTTTAATGGGTACACCATTGACGAAAACCCGGTTGTAATCACTTGTACTTCCCCTTAATTGCGGATTAGCACTTTCTTCAGTAGAAGTACTATATGGTTGCAGTGCGACGGCTCGTAGAGGATCTGCACTTGCCGAGGGTGTCATATAGATTGAGCTTTTGCTTAGTTGGCTTACAGCAAACTCTTTACTTGCAATAGGATCAGCTTGAACTACGACCTCGGAAAGTGTGGTTGCGCTTTGATTGGGAACCAGATAAATGACACAAGAATCTTTCCAATTAGACAAGAGAACATTGTAGTCCTTACATCCTAAGTAGCTAACCACCAATGTGTCCGTGTAAAGGCTATCGGGAACCTCAAGTATAAAATCCCCTTTATCGTCAGTAATCGTATTGACACCACGGTGGGGAGTAAGGAAAACGCTTGCAGCAAAAGCGGGTTCCTTACCCTCAAAAACTCTCCCCTTTATGGTAGTTTGGCTATGAATATCTAATGCTACAAATAGTATTTGCCACATTAAAACAATCTTCCTAATATTGCTCATATTTTTTCAATGATGGTTCATTAGGAAATTCTTTTATAGCTTTTTTGTAATATTGCCTAACCTTGTCTTTTTCTCCTTTTTCATTGTAATAGGTCAAAAGCAATGTGTACGCTTCAATTTTGCCCCAGGAAGGTCGATATTTATTTTGTATGTTTTGCGAAGGTAAATTAATTGCTTTAAGCAAATAATTCTCGCATTTCTCTTTGCCACCAAATTGCTTTGGAGTGTAAAAGTCAATTATACCCAACACAACCCACCCACGTATATTTTTAGAATCCAACTCAACAGCTTTGGATGCATTCTGTTTACTTTTTGCAGACAATATTCCACTCTCCATACCTTTTGTATAACGGATAAATTGACTCTGCATATATCCAAGAAGAGCATAATCTTCTGTCGTCTTATTTTGCTCCGTGTCCAGCAAGTCTATACCAGACTCCAAACATGTTTTTGCTTTGTCGTTTTGTTTTGCAGAAGAATAATAAACAGACTTACACATCTGTAGATACACTTGCCAATAAACCCACACGTTTCCCTTTTTTGAAGAGAGAGTTTTTCCCACATTGTCAAGTGGCTCTACTGTTCTTTTCTGCAAAGCCAATTCCAAAGAATTATCAAGAACAACTTGCATAGGTTCTTTGGCTTCATGCTGACTTGCTCCTAATGAAACTATATTGCATAACGCAAATAATAGTACTGAAATGATAAACTGTATATTCATAATAATTTAATTTATTATTGTTATTTTACAATGTAAACTTTTAATAGGTAGTGTTTCACAGAGTGTGTCTGAGGCCAGTTTGCCTTAGAAGTGATATTGCAAAGCTAATAAATAATTTTGTGTTTCATATCAAAAAAGCTAATTTTATGTTGTAGCCGGACGAGGAAACGGGCTCTGCCGGGGAGCGACCCGTCAGCAACATAGCTACGCCTATCCTGATAGCAAAATCTATCCAAGAGTCGTCATAGTTGCGACTCTTTTTTTTGCTTTCAGGCAGGCCTTTCTGCTAAAAGACCTATTCCATTAGTCAGGAAACAGAGTCTTGTCGCAGGTT
>ERZ779791.99-NODE-99-length-35964-cov-7.66173_pt1 | contig 35964 bp, 26 predicted proteins | sample MGYA00511351_ERZ779791 | MGnify/ENA primary metagenome ERZ779791 (study PRJEB29588, sample SAMEA2143745) | human gut metagenome | biome: human gut; feature: human-associated habitat; material: faeces | place: Denmark | collected 2008/2010 ...
CCGGTGACCGTGAGCGTCTCCGCCCCTGTCATCCTATCTGTTCTGAGGGACGGAGGGCAAGATGACCGTTACAGGAAGTCCGGTAAGAACGGTCACAGGCAGCCGACAGGAGTCATGCCGCCATGATCCGGGTTTCATTCCCCGCATTCATTCCATACTCACCCCTTGAGCCATTCCTCTGCTTTTCATCCCTGTACTTCATTTGAGCAGCATATCTCCCCTATATTTATCGGGTGAGCCTAATCTTCTGTTGGAACGGTCATGGAGTAGGATCGTAAAGGAAAGAATGAAAACAATATAATAAGGTGTAAAGGCAGATTGACTGTCATCTAAATAAAATCCATCATATAACGATGCAATGGTGACAAAACATACGTACACGTATTGTTATCCCAATTTTCCACTCATTGTTGTGAGCGACCTCCTACACAAGCATAGGCTGACAATACATAAGCTAATTGGAATATTCTCTTGGACACCCAGTTGTCAAAGTTGACAATTGTCACCAAGACTACAAATATCTCATGTGCGCCTGACAGGACTCGAACCTGCACGACCTGAATCATTGGATCCTAAGTCCAACGCGTCTACCAATTCCGCCACAGGCGCAGACACCAGCGCGGAAAGAGCCGTAACCCTTTCCGCGCTGCAAAGTTAACGAAAAAATACCGAATATCAGCAGGAATAAAAGAAAAACTGTACGACTTTTGCCTAACAGTCTACTTTTTAGGATGGCTTTCTGCAAGGCATCTATTGTTTCTGTTCATAAAAGGACGATGGTCCAACTATATCAAGAGCTGCCGGCACCAATATGCCCTTGAAAATAGTATATGGATACTTGGACAAATAGCATTATGCTACTTCAAATGACAAGAATCCACCTAAATACAGGGATCGCCGCCCATATTAGATGGTAGAAGCGGATCATCGAGCAACAAAGCCCCACCCAATAATTATAATCATATAGGGGCCGTTGGCAGAGGAGGAAAGAGGTGCACAGAGTCACACAAATATAGAGAATCCTCACTTCCTTTTCCACACATCTTCACTACCTACCCCGAAGGGTAGTCCTGTAAAATAGTCCCACATAATGTTCACAATAGAAATCTCATCCGACCTTATAACTCATACTCCTCTCACCCCTGCTTATCCTCATTTTAATCCATCCCGTCCAATACGGCCTTCACCTCCCTCTTCCTCCTATACACCCTATCAGATCGTAGATTTCTCATTGATTGCTAAAATACGTCAAGTGATATTAGATTATAACTAATCATTCACTCAAGACACACCTCATCTACCAAACGAGGACTCTCATACCTACGAAAGTATTATCATCATAATATAAAAATAGCAGAAACTATCTCTATCATACAAAATAATTTAGTAATTTTGTCTTTTGTGAGCAAAGGTGATTATTGCTTGTATTCTTAGTATCTCTATATTAGAGGCTACAACTGTTTTCGCCAATTGTCTAATTCACAATAACTTGTAATTCATCAATTTATATTTCTAACTAAAAATACAAAATATGAAGCGAATGTATGATACTAATAGTTATGTTTTAGTAGCGAGGAAATCTGATTATGACGCCAATAATATAAAAGACGGGTATTTCCTTATACCGAAAGAAGAATGGCTTTATAAAGATGACGGTATTAAAACTTTTCATTTATTCCTTACGCAAGTAGACAAAGACCGCGTATATTTATTCTTAACAGATGACAAAGAACCTGCCGTCTTAAGCCAGCTTCCTCTTTCAAAAAGAGTTAATTATATTGAAATTTGACACTACTCATAAAAAGATGTTTCTACTATAGTCCGTAAAAAGACCGGTCAAGATTTTGACCGGTCTTAACAAGTTCGCTAATAACTACTATCAAGAGCAACAAATTTTATGAAAGAATAAGCAGATGTTTAAAATGTCTCTTTACTTTTTATGCTATAATAAAGATATATCAAAGCCTAGCACTTTTTACTATGATGCCTTTTTATCAAATTCTTGTTTCAATTTATATAATCTTGAATTTGGATCTACTAAATCTCCTCTATAGTCTTTATAATATGACAAAACTTTCTTGATCTTATCACTTACATTAAGCTCCTTAATATCTGTAAATTTATTTCTATAAATAATTGGCATAATAATATTACGTTCCTCTTCCGTGAGATTTGCCATTTCCTTTCTCCATTTATCTGTGTATCCTAAATGTTCAAAGAAAAAGCGAAATAATAAAAAGGTCTCTGGCATTATCAATAACTCCATAAACTCATCTTCATTCCGCCCAAATGCCTTTTCGAAAAATGACACACCCCTGCCAATCTTCCCTTTAGTCGCATTTAAAATAGCCTGAACCGCACGTATATATTTGCGGTTCCAATGTTCGCCAATATAATCCCTATCATGACTATGTTCATTTCTAATAGGGTGATATTTCATAGGGAATGAATAAATATTAACATTAAGTTCTTCGCATAAATCTACATTAACTCGCATCCTATGATATAAGTCAATAGGTTCATCTTTAAAATTATAAAGCAGATAATTTGAAAAATCTTTAATACCATGACTCACACTCATTTTTAATGCATTTATGTAAACTTTTTCTGTTTTAATATCATCAAATGCTATACGTAAGGGACGGACAGGCACCTGTGCTAAAAGAGACACTTTTTCCTCTGTAAATAGTCTTGCATCAACTCCTTGATTAAAATCAATATAACGACTACGCCCTTTCTGACCTGCGTATTTTTTTTCAAAGTATGGAGCAAAATCTTTATATGTTCGTATTAACGCCTCTTTCGTACAAGTTATAAGATATAACAAACCATTCTCTTCTCTTAATCGATAAATGTGAGTTCTCACCTCTTCACTAAAACGTTTCATATTATTTATCTCTTTTAAGAGCTTCCAACATTTTCTGATATATCCACGGTCATTGATTCCAAGACGAAGATTACGAATAGCTATTTCATATTGATTCTGCTCTTTATATTTTGAATCCGGAACAAAACCACATGAACGAATATCATCTATAATCTTAGGTAAATCCTTTGAAGCTAGAACATTATTATCCATAAGCAACAAATGCTGTTGATCTCCAAACAATCTTCTAGTTTGCTCTATTCTCTCTCGTAAGGGGATATAAGATTGAAAGTTTGGCTCTAAAATTGGCACTGCACAAAAAGGACAATGACGAATGCAACCTCGAGTCGCATAGCTGAAAAAAGCTTTTCCATCAACATATTCATAATCAATTTCTTCCAATATAGAGTAATCTAGAGGAAGCTCATCTATTATATATGGATTATCTGTATCGATATCTTTATACGGCGTATGAAGCGTTCCGCAATGAGGCTTTATACCTGTCGCATCTTCAATTTCCTTAGGTTGAATAGATGCTAAGACGCCACCAACCATAAGATTCTTTACATCTTTAACTAACCCTTTTGCAAAGAGAATAGTTTCAATGGTAATATCCCAATAAAATGTAAATAATGTCGTAACACCGACCCAATCCCATTTGGGATGTTTTAAATATTCTTTTTTATGATAATAATTTTTATAATAATCCACCCATGGTGCCAATAAAATACCATAAGTAGAATCTTCTAGCCCTATTTTATCGAAATCTGCTTTTCTGCGATATTTAATATATGTTGCAATTCTATTTGAACGTAGTTTCCAATTAATAGAACTATCCATTTGATTGAGCTTTTCTACACAATCACCTGTGATATCATTAATAAGAAATTCCTTTAAATTACCTTTATAAAAAACGACATTATCTCCTCTTAAACGGAAATATGTAGCTAATTTCATTAATCCAATAGGAGGAAATTTGTTCTTATAATTTGGTTCTAATAAAAGTATATTGCGTTTCATTTTGTTATTTGCTCTTCAATATTACTAATAAGTGCTTCACGCAAACGTTCATCTGCAATAGCATTACTAATTGCTGTATAAATTTTGCCTATCAATTTCTTTTCGCTTTTTGAATATCTAGAATAGATAGGTTTATCCGTCCTATATCTAGTTTTAGGTTCCACGCCACCTGGAACTTGCCCGGAATTGTTCTCAGGGTGTTTATTCGTTGAAATTGATGTTTCAAACTTATTAAGAACTGATTTTAAAGGGGAATCTTTTGAAGAAATCTTATCTTTTACTTTTGCCAATTGTTTTTGAGCCTGTTCTTCCTTTTTCTCCTGTTCTTCCAAGCGATGATGTAAATCATCCCGTTCCATTTGACTTGTATAGCCATTTTTTTCTTTATTCTGAATAGTTGCTCGTAATTCTTCCGCTTTTTTTATAGTAGATGTACTTGAACGTAACTTTTGAGCATCATAACAAAGGTCCTTTAGCTTAAGGAAATCTTGGCGAATTTTTTGCTCGAACTCAACACATTCCTTGCTTTCTGCAAAATAATCTCGTCTAGAATTAGGTATTAATCCTTTACTAACAGCATGAATTTCACCGAAATAATAAAATGAAAATCTTTGGTCTTCTGTTTTTGTAAAGAATTTCTTACATATTTCTTCATCTCCTATTTGAATATTCTCCTTTCGTAAACGTATACCTCTAGCAAGATTCTGAGGCTTCATCTGTCCCCTCAATGTTGAGATAGAATACCATCCCCAATAAATAATAGAACCATTATCATCTTTCTCCAACAAAAATTTCACATCAACGATATCATCAACTTTCTTTTTTCCTCCATTACCTTCATCGTAAATGACACTAGTATATGGTTTATAAATTTGATCATCATTAACAAATATATTATATGTATCAACTACTAATCCATTTTCTTTTTTAAAGTCATTTATCTTTTGACGAAAGATGAAACGTGATGAAATATCTACAGGAGCGACCATAGACAAATAATCTGTTACGCTTTCTACATCAAGCAAATCATCTAATGAAACATCCTTCATAATCACATTAAAATAGTGAGCATCAACATTTTCACTCTTTGTCTCCAAATTCGTTACTTTTGCAAGGACTTCTGTTGCCTCCTCTTTATCTTCTCGATCATTAATAATAGATTTCAACAAATCGGCATCCCATGTCATTATTGACTTTACCGATTCTCCATAATATGAAGTTTCAAAAATCAACTTAGAACAATAACCAAGTCCTCCTAAACGACCTATGCCACGGAAACCTTTATCTTCTCCTCGTTTTTTAGTAGAATGTGCAATATTTCGTAAAATAGACATTACTTTTTCTTGAGGAATTCCGGTAGCATTATCTTGAACAGATATACTTCTATTATCCTTATCTATTCGTACATGGATGGCCTCCTCTCCTTTTTTAAGGAGATTACATTCTATGGCTTTATCCACTGCATCAGCTGCATTTTGAATATATTCTCTGTAGATAAATCTACAATCCTCATACATTCCAAGTGTCAAAGACTCAATGACATCTTTTCCTATTTGTGGAGTCGTATTTATTTGTTCATTCATAATACTTATATATTGGTAAAGGGAAATTTATATTTAACATTGAACGGAATACTGGATTCTGAATAATATATTCACCTTGTTTTTGTCGAGTTAACATCGTTTTATAGACTTGAGGAACAAAGCGGAAATCCTCTTTTGTAATCTCTATAGCATTCGTACGCCCAAATGCTTGTGTAGCACAATTTCCTTTTACTCGTTTGTGAATATCACTCACGAACTGCTCCGCTCCAAACAAGACTATACCCAAGGAACGTCCACGTTCGGTTATATCAAGCAGTTGACGTAAAATCGGAGATGTCTTTGGAACATCATTAGAAGCATATTTATTCAACTCATCAATAAAAATAACGATTCTATCTGGTATATCTTCATCAGAACGTGATGAACCTAGTTTTAGATTATATACAGCACGCATAACATCTCCAAATACAAATCCTTGAGATTCTTCATCTAATTTTGCTATATCAATTACCATTACATCATTTTTCTTAATCTGAGCTATTTTATCTCTCAGTCGAACACTCTTCCCATCACTTCCCAATTTTTCTGTAAACATCTGTCGGCATTTCTGAAAGCTTTTGTTGAAAAGTCTATAAAACTTACGCCAACTCAGAACTGAGATTTCTCTTCCAGCTCCTGTACCTTTACCTTGACTTTGAGTTTGCTCCCAAAGACTTTGTTTAAAATCTTCCCAACATTCAACCCCTTTAAAATTTCCTCCATTTGAAATTATAAAGTTTATGATAGATTCTATTGTATCATTGGGATCATCCACGTTAGCAAATAAAAGATCTAAACATTCTTTATCTTCATCTGTCTCAAACAAATACTTATACTGAAATGCCTTTTTTGCTTGCAAGCGATCCTGGATGATTGACTGCTTCTCGTAAGTATACGATGTAAAATCTTTAGAATATGGATAATAATAACTTACTTGTTTAAAAGCCGACATTTCCATTCCTAATATATCATAAACTTTTTTTATCTTTTCCAACTCATCTTTACGTTGGTTCATTTCGTCTATTTTCAACAAATCCGTACCTTTAACATTCATCATAACAAAGGCTACAGACTCTTTATTATTTTTCATTGCAACATCTTGAATAGCTTTCATTAAGAACATTGCATACGAAGTTTTTGATGCCAATCCAGATATACCAGAAATATTTAAATGCGCTCCTTCTGGACCAATCAAAAAATGAGAATTAAAATTTACTGGTAATATCTGTTCATTTTCACCCTCATACATCTTTATATAACCTGCAGGAATAGGATTTTTTACTTGATCCAATCCAAGTGCCATTTTGATTTCTGCAGCTGTAGCTAAATACACATTCTTTCCTTCTTGAACAGGTATATATACATCCTTATCATTACCAACGACTTTACATCTTACATAATTCATACCTATGCGTTCTGTATATGACTTGGACTCTATATCACCAAAATCACTTGATATAAAACTAGATAACGCACTTGGAGAATCTGTCATATGGGAAATTTCCTCAATGACGCCAAATGTTCTTGAATCATTGACATGTTCTACCACTACAACATCAAAAGGTCTTAGTTTCAGATCCTTTTTAGTCCAGAACGTAAAGTTTTCTATTGTTGAAGGTTGCTTTTCTGTAGCTATAACTTTTCCTATTATATCCATAGTTTTAAAATAAATTCAAAAAATAATAATCACTTTTAAAACGACTTTTACAATAACACTCTGTCATATAGACTGGGTAAAGATGATTTGCCCACCTTGCGTCTGTCCCATAACATACAGGATTACGCTCGTTAATAAGATTGGCTGTGATCGTATCTATTTCATCTGTAGACAAACCATATTCTGCTTCTTTCCCTGTCATAAGCATTTTCTCTACTTTAAGAATACCTGCATACGGAGATTCTGTTTTGCCTATATCTCGAATTCTGACATACCAAATAGCAAAATTCACATTCCCCCATTGTTCACCAGGATTCCAAAGAAATGCAGGAGTTCGATGATAAAGTGGTAGTCTAGCTATTTGACCAGCACTACTCTGGTCTTTATTATCTTTCATTAAGTTCGGATTAAACTTTTTTGAGACGCCTATAACATGACGGTAATTATTTCGAATATGTGCAAGTTCCCTAAAATCACCTGTTTTCATAGGTTTATATTGAATAGAACCATCTTTAATGAGATAGTTATCTTGATTTAAAAGATTCTTACTCACAAGATGTGAAACTATACGTTTCTCACATTCTATCATTTCATCTTGTATCTTTGCAATACCCTTATTCTCAAAAGTTTCATGCCTCTCAAGTTTAGTTGGATAATATAAGATTTTTTCCAATTGAATCCCTGCATTTTTCATTTGCTGAAGCCCATTCAACTTATTGCAAAGATTACGAAAAAATATATGATTATCTATACCTTCACCATTAGCTGTTACAGGTAAACAGAGAACAGGGTAAGACTCTTCAAAAACATGATGAAAACTTTTAAATGTATTATCATCATTCATATCTCTGCAACAACATGCTACAGATATTTGCCCACTTACGATTGGAAAAACCTTTTTATCATATTGTATATCATCAACTTTATATACTCGACGAGAGCCATCCAAGAAATATTTGAACAATGGTGCACCTTTCAAGAGTATTGTGGCCCTTTGACGCATATCCCTTGGATTAGGATCGTGAACATCCTCAGCATACTCTTTCAAATTAATGTATTCCTTTTCTGCTCCACCATATTCTATAGTTGGCGTAGCTATTGTATCATAACAGTATTTAAATGAGGTAAAGCAAGCCCCTTGCGTTTCTTCTGCGATATATTTCAATAATTTGCCCATTTTATTATTGAGTTATATATAGCTACAAAGTTACATATTTTTTATGAGATCATATAGTTTTAAAAAGATTCTTTGCTAACCATAAATTGTTTTATCTTACTATACAAACATTAAGCAACTCTTTGGTATACTATAGAGACTGTCATAAAAACTCGAATACTTTTCTAAAAAATTAATTACCACGCAATATATTTCTCGCTGTCAATGCTCTCCGTTTCAACTATCACTGTCATAGACAAGGCTATCACTTCCAAATGCGAAAGCTTTCAGACTGATACGCAAGTACCGGCCCCTTTTTCGATTTATCAGACGCACTTTTGGGAACAGTATCAGTATTTAAAATTGTATTTTTGGTAATCATTTATTGCATCTGAAATATCGTTCAGTAATGCGTCTATGTTTTGCGTTGTCCACTTATATGGCCTCTGATAATTAGGAATAACCAGAGGCATCTTTAGCAGATTATCAACACTTAGAATTTTTGCCATGTTTTTGTATTTTCGTTAAAATGCAGGATAAAAATAACTATAACTCTTCTGGCATAGGAATGACAATTATAGAGTCGCTGCACCGTATTCCATAGAATACGTCACGAACACGGCCCTGTTGCGGAACCAGAATTCCTTTCTCTATCAAATCCTTAATATCACGTGCTGCCGTATCGGATGATACCTTTACACGCTTAGCCCAGTTCTTGGCTGTCAGTTTGCCGGGATAACCGTCCAGATACACATTCAACACTTCACGTTGTCGCTCAGACAGAATAACTTCAGCATGATTTTGCCAGAATATGGCCTTATTTAGAACTCTCGACAAGATCTCATCGGACTGTTCTACAGAACGGAGCAAACAGTCAAGATACCAGATGATCCATTCGGTAATATCGCAGTCTCCTTTTTGCGTTTTCTCTAATATGTCATAATATTGTTTTTTGTCCTTATTGATTTGATGAGAGATACTGAAGAAGCGCATTTGTGAATTCTCAGCCTGTGAGAGAGCCATGTCTGCAATGGCTCGTCCTATTCGTCCGTTTCCGTCATCAAACGGATGAATACTGACAAACCACAAATGGGCTATGGCTGATTTTACATAGCCGTTATGGGCATCTGAATTGAACCAGTCAAGAAACCGATTCATCTCTTCGTTTATTTTCTCAGGAGCAGGTGCTACATAATGCACCTTTTCCCGACCGAACATTCCTGAGACGACTTTCATCGCTCCACTCCGATACTGGGCAACGTCTATTTTCACAGAACCGCTCCATCCTGTAGGGAACAGGCAGTTATGCCAACCGAAGAGTCTTTCGTGGGTGAGAGGTGCTTTGAAATTAATGGTGGCATCTAGCGCCATCTCCACAACTCCGTCAATATAATGGGAAGATTCCGTCGACCCCTGTAATGATATTCCCAGTTTGCGGGCTACCGATGAACGCACCTGCTCGTTGTTCAATTCCACCCCTTCAATTTCGGATGATGCTACAATGTCATGGGAGATTGATTCCACCACCGCAGACATCTTATCATCAAAGCCTATTACGCTAAGACGCCCCATCAGATAGCCCACAGCCTTGTGTACTTTATTTAGTTCCTCGCCAACAAGTTCTTTGTTCCACGAGAAATGAGGCCATTCCTTATGTTCATAGATATACATAGGCAATATTATTTTTTGCAAATATACATCTTTGCGGATAATTAACCGCAAATTTTGCGGCTTATTGTCCGCATCCTCATCACACCAGGCATCATTCATCGCTTCTCATCCCGATCACAGTAGGAATTCCTGGGATCCGTACTGTCGTCGGATGGTCCGTAGGGAAGCCTTCCATCATCGTACGGACCTACAGGCAGGACAATCCCAGACATTCACGTGCCGACCGCACCATCACGGACAAGCACACAGCGCAAGACGGAGGACGGGCTTACGAGCGGTCCTTCTTCGCCTTGCGCATGGTCAGCGATATACGGTGACGGCGATGGTCCACCTCGAGGACCCGTACCCTCACCTGCTGATGGAGATGGATGACGCTGTTGATGTCGCGGACAAAACGGTCGGCGATCTGAGAGATATGAACCAAGCCATCCTGATGGACGCCGATGTCGACAAAGGCCCCGAAGTTGGTGATGTTGGTCACGATACCGGGAAGCTCCATGCCGGGGACGAGATCGTCGACGGTATGCACCCGGGGATCGAACTCGAAGGTCTCTATCTGGGCACGCGGGTCGCGTCCGGGCTTCTCCAGCTCCTGCATGATGTCGCGGAGCGTCGGCAAGCCAACCTCCTTGGTGACATAGCGTTGGATGTCGATGCGCTTGCGCGCCTGCGGGTCATTCATCAGATCGGTGACCGTGCACCCGTTGTCGCGGGCCATCTGCTCCACCAGCTTATAGCGTTCGGGGTGGACGGCGGAAGCATCGAGCGGGTTCCTAGCACCGGGGATGCGGAGGAAGCCGGCACACTGCTGGAAAGCCACCGGTCCAAGGCGGGGCACCTTGCGCAGTTCGGCTCGCGAGGCGAAGGCGCCGTGCTCACGCCGGTAGTCCACGATGTTCTGAGCCAGCTGTGGACCGAGTCCGCTGACATAGGTGAGCAGATGCTTGCTCGCCGTATTGAGATTGACACCGACGGAGTTGACACACAGCTCCACCGTCTGGTCGAGCGAATGCTTCAAGGCCTGCTGGTCGACATCGTGCTGATACTGGCCGACACCAATGCTCTTGGGATCGATCTTCACCAGCTCAGCCAACGGGTCCATGAGACGACGGCCGATGCTGACGGCACCACGCACGGTGATATCCTCATCGGGAAACTCCTCGCGGGCTGTCTCCGACGCGGAATAGATGCTCGCTCCGTCCTCGCTCACCACATAGGTAGGCACGCCGGGAATCTGGCGGAGGATGTCGGCCGTCTCACGCGAGCCGGTGCCATTGCCCACCGCGATGGCCTCTATGCCAAACTTCCTGCACAGGTCGGAGAACTGCTGTAAGGCGGTAGGCCGGGAGCCACCGTTGTCCTTGGCACGGTCGCCAACGGCAAAGACCACCGTATGATAGAGCAGATTGCCCTGCGCGTCGAGCGCCACGACCTTACAGCCCGTACGGATGCCCGGATCGACACCCAGGACACGCTTCTGGCCCAGCGGGGCGGCGAGCAGGAGCTGACGCAGGTTCTCACGGAACACACGGATGGCCTCTTCGTCGGCACGCTCTTTCGACAGGGCCGCGAACTCATTCTCCATAGACGGACGGAGCAGACGCTCGTAACCATCGTCGACAGCCATCGCCACCTGCTGCTGGCAAGGTCCCTGACCGCGCACGAACTGGCGATGGAGGCGACGGGCGATCTCATCGTCGTCGGCTGAGATCGTCACACGCAGGAAGCCCTCAGCCTCTCCACGGCGCATGGCCAGGAGACGATGGGAGGAGCACTTGCGCAGTTCCTCGCTGAAGCAGAAATAATCGGAATATTTCTGTGCGCCCTCCTCTTCCTCCTTCTTCTTCACCACGCGACTGGAGATCACCGCGTCGCGCTGATAGACCGCACGGGCACTCTGACGGGCGTGCTGATCCTCGCTCACCCGCTCGGCAATGATGTCGCGCGCGCCCTGCAGGGCAGCCTCAACATCGTCGACGCCCTCCTTCACAAAACGCCTGGCCGCCTGAAGGGGCGCAGGATCGCGCTGGAACATGAGCAGGTTGGCCAAAGGCTCAAGGCCCAGCTCACGGGCGATCTGTGCCTTCGTGCGCCGGCGCGGCTTGTAGGGCAGATAGAGATCCTCGATCTCCGTCTGGTCCCATGACGCCTCGATCTTCGCCTTAAGCTCGGGCGTGAGCTTGCCCTGCTCCTCAATCGTCTTGAGGATGGTCTCCTTGCGCTTACCGAGCGTCGTCAGGCGATCGTTCAGCTCGCTGATCTGTGCGATCTGCACTTCGTTAAGTCCACCCGTAGCCTCCTTGCGGTAGCGGGCGATGAAAGGGATGGTGCAACCGGCCTGCAACAGCTCCAGCGTCGCATCGACGGCATGAAGGTCGAGACCAGTGTTCTTGGAAATATAACTTGTAAACGAATTCATAGGAATAATCATGAAAGGCGACCTGCCAACCCCTACCGGTCAGCAGACCGCAAACAATTTATCTTATATTGGCTTATCCGACAATAGCACGAGATCCTTCAGATCTCACGGCCGATGTAGGTTAGAGGCCAGGCCATATCATCTGTCTGTCAGGCCGGAGCAAGCTCCTGCCGACCACCGGCAATAGGAGCTGCTCTCCGCAGGGTACCGCCAGGGCCAGCGTACCGCTTCTCAGCAGATGTCTTGCCATCTCAATCAGCGTGTCGTATCCGGCAGCGAAATCCCGGCTGTCGAGACTGACGGAATAGTCGGGCTCGATGCCATTCTCCGTGCAGTTCTTGTCGCGGTCGTACATCGGGCAGGCAGAGAAACGAATGATCCAGCCGTTGGGAAGCTCCGAGGAGAAGGGGAGTCCGGCTCCCCCACCCGTCTTGTCGCCGACGACCGTGACTAGCGGACTGCACTTCATATACTTCACGAACTCATTGGCTGCCGAGAACACGGCCCTATTGGTGAGCACGATCACCCTCTTCTGCCAGCGCAGACCCGACGAGGGGGTGAGCCACTGCTCCTCCATCGAGGAGAAGTCGTTGTGTCCCTTGCCCGTCTTGTGGCGCATATAGCCGACCAGGGTCTTCTGATTGATGAACCGAGCCGCGAGCTTCTCCGCCATGGTGAGCATGCCGCCACCATTGTCGCGCACATCGATGATCAGGCCGTTGCAGGTGACCAGATAGGCAAGGATGTCGTCGAGATTGCCGTCACCGAACGTCGTATTGAAGGTGGAGCAACGGATATAGCCCACATTGTCGTCAAGGATGCGGTAGTAAAGACCGGACGCGATCTTATAGTCGGTGCCGAGATAGCGGGTGATGAGCGAATCGCTGTAGTTGCTCGGATAGTTCTCATGAAAGCCCCAGTAGCGGGTGTAGTCGAATCCGGCATAGAGATTGACGTGTCCGTCCTTCAGGGTGGCGAGCATGTCGCCGAGTACCTCCAGGAGCTGCTCGGAGGTCATCGACTGATTGGTGACCCGCGGCTCATACACGGCACGCACGCTGTCCCAGTTCACGCCCTTTTCCTCGAAGAAGCAGTAGCGCTGGTCCATGATCGTCCACAAGGCCTGCAGGTTGCCCCGGTTGGTGTCGGGAAACTCTTCCTCATCCACGCAGGAGGAGAACAGGCCGAGCACCAGCGCGAAAGCCAGGCCGAGGAACGTACGGCCGGTGAGGCACACGGCGGAAAGGCGGCGGAAAAGAGACTGCTGACGGTTATGTAATGTGGATTGTTTCATAGCGTTCAGGATTTCTAACGGCTCACGGGCACGATGTTAAAGGTGCGTACCCAGCCGATGACAAAGGCATGTGTGAACTGATGGTATTTCAGGCTGTTGACTTTCATCTGACGATAGTCGCCGAGATAGCCCAGACGGAAGGTCGTGTGACGGCCGACAGAGAAGTCAACGGTAGCCATCTGATGATAGGTAAGGGCATTCCACGGTCCGGTCAACACCACATTGTGGTCGTAGTTGCCTCTGGAGAAGATCTCATAGTAGGACTGACCATACTGCGGAGAGAAGGCCACCCCTACGAGCGGCAAGGCGGCCTCGTACTGCAACGCCACCGGGAAACGGCCGTCGAGGATCTGCCAACGCAGCAACACAGCGGGATCGACGGACAGCGACAGGCGGGCCTGTGCGGGGTTGTTGCTGTTGCCGGTGTCGTACATCACGCCGATATTCATATCGGCCAGACCTCCGGCACGCAGCGACAGACGGGGCGTGAGCCGCCACAGATGGTGAAGTCCCCAGTGGAGGTTGTACATCGCGGTGAGCAGCGTGCTGCCGCCACCCCGCGTATGGGCAGAGGAGAGGATCACCTGATGGAGGATCTCCGTGGAGAGCGGACGGCCCACACGGTCGCGCAGGGTGTGGGAGAGATAGCGCACCTCCGGGCCGGAAAACTTCTCGGCAGAGAGATAGGTATCGAGAATGTCGGTGACGCCGGCAGAGACCATCTGCGTATTGATGACATGCTTCGACGGCAGCGAAGACGCAAAGCCCGCCTCAGCACCATCGGGAAGGCACACCGCCGTGTCGGGCGGCGCCGGACACGACCGTCCGTCCGCTGCCCTGCAAGGCTGTGGCGGCACCAACAGGCAGCACAGCCCTGCAAGCAGACTAACGGTTGTCGTCCTCCTTATCTTCTGAATGACTGTTTTCTCCATCGTTGAAAAGATTAAGCTGACCGGTCATCTCGTCGATCACGTCCTGCTCCGACTTGCCGGCATCGGGATCGAGATTCTCGTCCTCTCCGGCTGCCATCGTCTCGGACGTCTCCGGCTGTTCAGGCTGCCGCAACGGCTCCAGTTCCTCCACCGTCGCCACCTCATAGGTGGTAAGACGACGTCCGTGGGCCTTGTAGCTGCGCTGGACGGCAAAACTCTCGGCATCGATCTCCAGCGGGGTGCGCGGAGCGTCGTTGCCACCAAAGGTGATCTTCAGATGCGGGTAGACCGTGTCGGTGAGCAGCATGAGGCGACTGTCAGGATTGTCGTTCAGCAGACTCGTCGGCTTCTTCACCGCATCCATGGCGAAACGCTTGATATAGAGGAAGCCCTTGTTGTCGGCATCGAAGAGCACCGCCGTCCACACCTTGTGCGGATCGAACTTCTCGATGATGCTGATCGAGTCCTCATAGTGGTTGTTCACATCGAAGTCGGTGGTATAGAACGTGCCATTGCGGAGCACGACGAGGATGCGATCGCCATCGTTGAACTCGCCAAGCAGACGGCCGTGCTCCTCGTAGTTGATGCGCAGCACATCGGGATCGAACCACACCTTGCGGCCACCGAGCGTCGACCGTCCGTGGCTCTTCAGCGAGATGCGGTGTACGGCACGGTGGGTGAGCAGACGGCCCTGTGCGGCACGGCCCTTGATGTCGATCTCCGAGAAGTCCTTCTCCATGAAGATGGACGACTTCGCACGCTTGAGATCGGGCTCCAGCGTCACCTTGATGACCTCCGCCTCGCCATTGGGGTTGGCAGAGAAATAGAGCACACGCGAGCCCGGCGTGCCCTTCGTCAGATCGTACTCCTTGTCGCGCATGACGGTGGTCACATTGAAACGCTTGATGAAGGAGTCGCCCTGACGGCCGTCGCGATAGACGACGTTGTAGATCGTGCGGCGGTCGTTGCGCTTGAACACTTGCAGATGGATGACGCCCTGTCCGACGAAGATCTTGTCGGCCACGCGGATCACCTTATACTTACCATCACGATAGAAGATAATGATATCGTCGATGTCCGCACAGGGACACACCATCTCGTCCTTCTTCAGGCCGGTGCCGATGAAGCCTTCCTTACGGTTGATGTAGAGCTTCTCGTTGGCCTCCACCACCTTCGCCGCCTCGATGGTGTCGAAGTTGCGGATCTCGGTGAGACGAGGATGGTCGGCACCGTATTTCTCCTTGAGGTATTCGAACCACTTAATGGTCACGTCCGTGAGGTGGGCCAGGTCGTGGTTGATATGCTTGATCTGCGCACGGAGCTTGGCCATGAGCTTGTCGGCCTTGTCCTTATTATATTTCAGGATGCGCTGCATCTTGATCTCCAGCAGACGCAGATAGTCGTCACGGGTGATGTCACGGATGAGGTCCTTACGGAAAGGCAGGAACGCCTGCTCGAGGAAACGCACCACAGCCGCCTCGTTGGGAGCCTGCTCAAAGTCGGGATCCTTATACATGCGCTGCTCGATGAAGATGCGCTCCAAAGAAGCATAGAAGAGTTGCTCCTGCAGCTCGCCACGCTCGATCTCGAGCTCGCGACGCAGCAGGTCGCGCGTGCGGTTGACATTATCCTCCAGCACCTCGCTGACGGTGAGGAAGCATGGCTTCTGGTCGCGGATCACACAACAGTTGGGCGAGATGCTCACCTCGCAGTCGGTGAACGCATAGAGGGCGTCGAGCGTCTTGTCGCTCGACGTGCCGGGCTGCAGATGGAGCTGGATCTCCGCCTCGGCGGCTGTCATGTCCTCCACCTTGCGCACCTTGATCTTGCCCTTGTCGATGGCCTTCTTGATGGAGTCGATCAGGCTCTCCGTAGTCTTCGAGAAAGGTATCTCACGAATGACAAGGGTCTTGGGATCGAGCTTCTCGATCTTCGCACGCACCTTCACCACACCGCCACGCTGGCCGTCGTTGTACTTGCTCACATCGATGGCGCCGCCTGTCGGAAAATCGGGATAGAGATGGTACTCACGACCCTGAAGATAGCTCACGGCCGCGTCGCAAAGCTCGTTGAAGTTATGGGGAAGGACCTTGGAGCTCAGTCCCACGGCAATACCCTCGGCACCCTGAGCCAGCAGCAACGGGAACTTCACAGGCAGGGCGATAGGCTCCTTGTTGCGGCCGTCGTAGGAAAGCTGCCACTCCGTGGTTTTGGGATTGAAAGCCACGTCGAGGGCGAACTTGCTCAGACGCGCCTCGATGTATCGCGGCGCGGCGGCACGGTCGCCGGTAAGGATATTACCCCAGTTGCCCTGGCTGTCCACAAGCAGATTCTTCTGGCCAAGCTGCACGAGGGCATCGCCGATAGACGCATCGCCATGGGGGTGGAACTGCATCGTATATCCCACGATGTTGGCCACCTTGTTGTAGCGTCCGTCGTCCATCCGCTTCATAGAGTGGAGGATACGGCGCTGCACAGGCTTCAGACCATCCTCGATGGCAGGCACGGCACGCTCAAGGATCACGTAGGAGGCGTAATCCAGAAACCAGTTCTTATACATCCGGCTCAGATGGTGCACTGCCGAGGCGTCGAACCTGTCAACCGGCTTATAGTCGCTGTGCCCGTCGGCAGCCTGCTCCTCCTCGGGAGCATCCGCACCCTCACGGGCAGCATCCTGACCCTCAGCGGCAGCGTCCGGCTTGTCCTGAGGACGATTGTCGGCTTGTCCTCCGTTCACTTGCTGTTGAATATCGTCTTTATTCTTGTCTTCGTCCATAAATTATTCTCGGTAATTGATGCAAACTTACATAAAAAATATGAGATTCCTGCCCCGTTGGCATAAAAAAGTAAGGATAGACACGGGCTCCGTGCAGAAATACGGATGTGTCTGCCCCTTCTCTCCATGATGTCCCAACCACACCAGTTCCCATCGCATACTGCCCGCATGAGAAACGCAGGAAAGCAACCACCTCCTACACGAAGCAACACGACGGAAGACCGGGCAAGACGGAAAGAAAGGCCTTGACTAAAGCAATGAAAAGTACGGTGGAGGAGCATGAAGCGCAACGGATGACACGGAGCCACACGGACTTTCCTCCGTCCGGAAAACACGGACCATCCTTGCTCCCGACGGCCTTTCAACACTCCTTTGCCCTCAGAATATAAGCGGTCAAATGTGAAACCTTATAATTTTTTCGTGTCCTTATGCCAAGTAATCGACAAAAAAGAGTAACTTTGTACGCAAAAATTATAATTAAGGTAATCAGCTAAATATCAAATAAAGATTATGGCACAAGAAGATGTTTTCAAGAAGATTGTGAGCCACTGCAAGGAGTATGGCTTTGTTTTCCCCAGCAGCGACATTTACGACGGTCTGGCCGCCGTGTACGATTATGGTCAGAACGGCGTAGAGCTCAAGAACAATATCAAGCAGTATTGGTGGCAGTCCATGGTGCTGCTCCACGAGAATATCGTAGGTATCGACGCCTCGATCTTCATGCACCCGACGGTATGGAAGGCCAGCGGCCATGTGGACGCCTTCAATGACCCCCTGATCGACAACCGTGACTCCAAGAAGCGCTACCGCGCCGACAATCTGATTGAAGACCAGATCGCCAAGTACGACGAGAAGATAGAGAAGGAAGTGGCTAAGGCCCGCAAGAAATTCGGCGACAGCTTCGACGAGGCTCAGTTCCGCTCTACCAATCCCCGCGTGCTCGAGCACCAGAAGAAGCGTGACGATCTGCACGCCCGTTACACCGCCGCCATGCAGGGTCCCGACCTGGATGCCCTGAAGCAGATCATCCTCGACGAGGGCATCGTCGATCCCATCAGCGGAACGAAGAACTGGACCGACGTGCGTCAGTTCAACCTGATGTTCTCTACCGAGGTGGGTTCGCTGAGCGACGCCGCCAACAAGATTTACCTCCGTCCTGAGACGGCACAAGGAATCTTCGTCAACTACCTGAACGTGCAGAAGACCGGCCGCATGAAGCTGCCTTTCGGTATCGCACAGATCGGTAAGGCTTTCCGCAACGAGATCGTTGCCCGCCAGTTCGTCTTCCGCATGCGCGAGTTCGAGCAGATGGAGATGCAGTTCTTCTGCCAGCCCGGCACAGAGATGAAGTGGTTTGAATATTGGAAGAAGGTGCGTCTGGCATGGCACGAGGCACTGGGCATGGGTAACGACAACTACCGCTATCACGATCACGAGAAACTCGCCCACTACGCCAACGCCGCTACCGACATCGAGTTCAAGATGCCATTCGGATTCAAGGAGGTGGAGGGTATCCACTCACGTACCAACTTCGACCTGTCGCAGCACGAGAAGTTCTCCGGCCGCTCCATCAAATATTTCGATCCGGAGACCAAGGAGAGCTACACTCCGTACGACGTAGAGACCTCTATCGGCGTAGACCGTATGTTCCTGTCGGTGATGTGCCACAGCTACGAGGAGGAGACATTGCCCAACGGCGAGACACGCGTCGTGCTCCATCTGCCAGAGCCGCTGGCTCCTGTGAAGTGCGCCGTATTCCCCTTGGACAAGAAAGACGGCCTGCCTGAACTGGCCCACCAGATCGTCAACGACCTGAAGTTCCACTTCAACACTCACTACGGCGATCCGAAGGACTCTATCGGCAAGCGCTACCGCCGTCAGGACGCCATCGGTACACCATTCTGTGTCACCGTAGACCACGAGACACCCAACGACCACAAGGTGACCATCCGCTTCCGCGACACCATGGAACAGGAGCGTGTCGACATCGACCAGCTCCGCTCGATCATCGAGGACCGCGTGAGCATCACCTCCCTGCTCAAAAAGCTCGGAAAGGAAATCGAGGGTCTCGACAAGTAATCCGGCCATCAGCCACCGGTGACGGGCAGGCAACGACAGGAAAGACGTCCTTGTCGCCCGTCATTCCATATCCTTTCTCAATAGGACAACATGAAGAAGAACAATACCGTTTCACTGCTGAGCCTTCTGGCTCTCCTCATTCTTCCCCTGCTGTGGACCTCCTGCTCGGAGGAGACCAACACCGTGGAAGAGTTTCCCAACTGGCAGGCCCGCAATACGGCTTACTGGGACTCGCTCTACACCAACACGCAGGCAAAAATCGCAGCCGGCGACACATCGTGGAAGATCATCAAGAACTGGAGCTTGCAGGACTCCATAGCCAGCCCCAACACCGACTATATCATCGTCCACGTAGACGAAGCCGGCACAGGCAGCGGCTGCCCGCTCTATACCGACTCCGTGCGGGTGCACTACTACGGCAAGCTCCTGCCGTCGACTTCCTATCCTGCGGGCTATCAGTTTGACTCTTCCATGTCGGCCGACTACAATCCCGCAACGTCGCTCCCGGCCACCTTTGCCGTCAATGCGCTGACAGACGGCTTCGCCACCGCTTTGCAAAACATGCACATCGGAGACAACTGGACTGTCTACGTGCCCTACACCCTGGCCTATGGCTCAACGGGAACGACCGGCATACCCGGCTACTCCACGCTGATCTTCAAGATCATCCTCGTAGCTTACGCCCGTGCTGACGGCAATCTGCCCAGCCTGAACGCTCCCGCTCTCTACCGCCCCTGGACGGAAGAATGATATCCTAACAGGTCTGCATGACAGACAATAACCGACATATCCGGACCGGACTGCGGACAAACGCCCCGCAGCCGGTCCGTTTTTTTCGTACCAATAGGACAGATTTTCTCGTAAAGATCCCAGCCTGCAAATACCCACACGAGAGAACATCGTGCCCATTCATCAGACGGAAGATTCAGCCATCGAGAGGACATGAACCAAAGTTAGAAAAACATCATGGATTTTTATATCATATACCTTATTATATATATCATTATCTTCTCATAAGACCACCTTAATTATATATACTATCCAAATTTTCTGCATTTATATCCACATTTACGACCATAACCTATGCCCACTTCATTTTCCCATCATTCCCTCTCAGCAAGGTCACAACCTCTACGGACACTTATCTACCGACTCTCTCACACAGCACTCCAACCAAAGAAACAGGCCATGAAAATCCATCACAACAGCCTTGCCAACCAAGACTAACAGCTACCCCATAACACTTGATGATCCTTGAGAATTTCATTGTGTACGCACACATTTTCTTGACTTAAGTCAAAAATGACAGGGAAAAAGGTCAAAAAAGCGTTTTTGCGCTTGCACCGAAACAGAATCCGTCGTAACTTTGCAACGTCAAAAGACAAGAAGACAACACAAGAAAACAACAAAATATTGGAACCGGCAGAGAGGCCCTAGAAGAAAAAAAGGTAGAAGGCACTTCAGGATAACACAAACACAAAGGGGCTACGTGATGAAGCCCACCTTAATTTAGAGAAGCTAGAAAGAAGTTGGCAAAGAGTCGTTTCAATAGGTACAAAGACAGATGCCATAAGTTAGAAAAGAAGGAAAAAAGGAAAAGTAGAAAAAACAGAAGTGCAAGGTCTTGACTTGAAGAAAGTATTCGGATAACAAGCATTTACGTCGGTATGCCGCAAGGGTATTGGCCACACATGAGGTAATAAACAGGATTGTGAAGGATAACAATACGCATTGCCCGGGAGGGCAATCTTCTCAATAGATGCAGTAGGACCGGTCTACACACAGCTGTATGTAAGAAAGTAAGGATAACAACACAAAACACAAGAAAGATGGAACCAACAGTAATATGGATCATGCTCGCAGCAATGGCTGCGGCATGGATATGGTCGGAAGATCACGACCCACCCATAGACTAAATGGGGTCCAAAGACAACAACAACATCAAACAAGAATAATAAAATCACCATATAATGGAGACAGATTCCTACGGGGATCTGTCTTTTTTCGTATTTTTTTTGGAAAATATTTGGTGGAAACAAAAACTTTCCGTACCTTTGCAACCGCTTAAGAAAACAAGCACGGGCGTTTAGCTCAGTTGGTTTAGAGCATCTGCCTTACAAGCAGAGGGTCGGCGGTTCGAATCCGTCAACGCCCACAAGGGGTGTTCCCTGTGGTTCTTCGGAACTGCAGGGATTTTTTTTCTCCATCCTTTCCCTTTTATTTATCGGAGGGTTTCCCGCTCCGTTCTTCCGTCGGGTCTTTGACGTGAGGATGATTCTATAATTTTGCAGTACTATGTTAAGCAATAAACGCAATGATGTCTTGCTGGCGAAGATCCGAAATGGGCAGACGCTGACACAGCGGGAAAAATTCCATCTTATTGTTGGCTTGAGCATACCGTCGATCTTGGCACAGATCACATCTGTGCTCATGTTTTTTATCGACGCCTCGATGGTAGGGCATCTGGGAGCGCAGGCATCGGCATCCATCGGTTTGGTAGAGTCGACCACATGGCTTTTCGGGTCGCTTACGAGCGCAGCCTCCATGGGCTTTAGTGTGCAAGTGGCTCATTTCATAGGTGCGAATGATTTTCAGCAGGCACGTTGCGTGCTCCGTCACGGTACGGTATGTACGTTGATCTTCAGTTTGGTTATTGCCAGTCTGGGACTTATTGTAAGCGGCCGTCTGCCTTATTGGTTGGGAGGCGGTGCTGATATTGCGGGAGATGCTTCTTGGTATTTCCGTATTTTTATGTTTGTAATGCCTCTTTTCCAAATGAATAATCTGGCCGGCAATATGTTGAAGTCATCGGGAGACATGCGAACACCGAGTATGATGAGTGTGATGATCTGTGTGCTCGATGTAGTGTTCAACTATCTTTTTATTTATATCCTTCATCTCGGCGTTGTTGGCGCGGCCATAGGTACGGCGTTGGCAATTCTTTTTGGTAGTGTAGGCCAGAATTATATACTTTATTTTCGTAACAAGATATTGGCTCTTCGCAATGATGTGGAGAAGTTTGTTTGGAATAACGATTATGTGAGGCGGGCATTAAGGATCTCTTCCCCTATAGCCTTTCAATCCGTATTGATGAGCGGTGCTCAGATTGTCAGTACGATGATAGTGGCACCTCTGGGCAATGTGGCTATTGCTGCCAATTCCTTTGCTGTGACGGCAGAGAGTCTTTGTTATATGCCGGGTTATGGTATTGGTGACTCGGCAACAACCTTAGTAGGTCAGTCGACAGGTGCCGGTCGTCCGGAACTGTGTCGTAGTTTCGCACATCTGACGATAGGTCTGGGTATGTCGGTAATGGCTTTTATGGGTGTTGTCATGTGGATCTTTGCACCAGAGATGATCGGTGTGTTGTCACCCGTCGATGAGATCCGGGAGCTGGGAGCCGCCGTACTTCGTATAGAGGCTTTTGCTGAGCCTTTCTTTGCAGCAGCCATTGTCAGCTATAGTGTCTGTGTAGGTGCCGGCGATACGTTGCGTCCGGCTCTTATGAATCTGTGTTCTATGTGGGGTGTACGTCTCACGTTGGCTGCATGGCTGTCGCGTTCGTATGGCCTCCGAGGTGTGTGGATCGCCATGGCGACGGAATTGACTTTCCGTGGCATTATTTTCCTCATACGCATTGCGCGTGGGAAATGGATGCGTCAGATACAACCGGTTGTGAAGTAATCATCAAATGAAAAAGGTGCCCTTGTGTATGAAGGGCACCTTTTTTATTTTCCAAGGAAATTCTTATTTAGATAAGCATTAAAGGTCTCGCGATAAAGATCACCGATGGGCAGGTATGTGTCGTTGTCGATGATCACGCGGTTCTTGTTTACCTCTTGTATTTTCAATAGGTTGATGATGAACGAGCGGTGGATGCGCATGAAGTAGTTGGGTAGTCGTTCTTCCAGTTTCTTCATGGAGAAGAGGATAACGACAGGCTTTATACGTCGTCCGTTGGCATCGAGAGTGGCGAGATGGATCTTGAGATATTCGCTCATGCCTTCTACATAGATAATGTCATGGATGGCTATTTTCAAGATACGGCCGTCGCTTTTTACGAAGAGCGAGTCGTTGTCTTCACTGTCATTTCTTATTTGACTGTCTTCGTTGTGGCTGCTCTGTATGGACGTATTGTTACTGTTGTCGCTTGTGTGGTTTTCTGCAATATTATGGACCTTGCCCTCACTTGCCTGACGCATCAGCAAGATTCGTTTTTGCAGTTTGTTGGCGGCCCTTCGGAACTCATCGAGACTGAAGGGCTTGAGCAGGTAGTCTACGGCATCTACCTTATAACCTTCTACCGCATATTCGGTGTAGGCTGTGGTAAAGACGACGAGTGGTGGGGCTGCCAGACTTCCGATGAAGTCCAGGCCGTTGAGGTCTGGCATGTTAATGTCGCAGAAGATGGCGTCTACCGTGTCGCTGTTGAGAAAGCCCCGGGCTTCTACGGCGCTCTGGCACGAGGCTACAAGATGGAGAAAGGGTATTTTACTGATATAGACAGCCAGCTGCTGTAAGGCCAGTGGCTCGTCATCGATAGCTAATACATTGATCATGCGTTTGCTGTGTTAATGGGTTGGATGGGAAATTGGAGTCTTACGTTGTAGGTGTCATCCTGATCCTGGATGTCGAGTTGATAGTTATCGCCGAAGAGGAGGTCGAGACGTTTTCGGGTATTTTTCAATCCTACGCCGCCTTTCCGTTCCATACTTTCCGGATGCTTGCTGTTTACACATTCAAAATAGAATTTATCTTTGTCGAAGTTCATTTTGATATGAATAAAGCTGGCGTGCTGATAGCTGATGCCATGCTTGAAGGCGTTCTCTACAAAGTTGATTGTGAGCAGGGGAGGCACCATGGCATTGGGTATCTGTTGCTGCCGTTCAATGCTGATCTCGACTTTTTCAGTGAAGCGCAGACGCATCAGTTTGATATAGCTGTATATAAACTGGTCCTCACGTTGTAGGGGTACGAGTGGCTTGTCAGCCTCATAGAGCAGATAGCGCATCATCTTGGAGAGCTCGACGAGTGTGTCTTTTGCTTTTTCTGGATTGATGTCGATGAGGGCATGGATATTGTTGAGCGTGTTCATGAAGAAATGTGGGCTAATCTGATATTTCAGATACTCCAGTTGTTGCTCCATATTCTTGCTTTCCAATTGCTGTAACAGGGTCCGGTCTTTCTCGGTCTTGAAGAAGATCTTGACTCCAATATTGAATCCGAAGAGGCTGAGGAGCATTAGAATACTGATGATGTCTGGTTGGAAAGGCATGGGAGGCCCTAGACGGCGATGGTTGAAAGTGGATGACATCTTCATGGGATGATTATGATAAGAGGCATCTGTCGTTGTCGTGTCACCTTGCCGGGTCAGTGTGTGCCACTCTTTTTGGTTGATATGTTGGCGGGGAGGGTAAGGCTCATGAAAGGCAACATATTCATAGCGCACCAAAGCGAAGATCACTGTAAGGCAGAATACGGAGGCAAGGTAGAGTCCGCTGCGCCGGTGATAGACGATCAACGGTGCCAGCAGGTGATTGTGGATGAGGAAGGCGATAAAGAAGATGGCAAAACTCTTCCATATATGAAAAATGGTGTCCCAATAGAAGGGAACCTCGGAATGACTGCGTGTAAGCACATAGAAGCTGAGAACGGGTATCAGAAAGACAACCGCCCACAGTCCTAGATAGATGCAGATCTCCCTACTAATATGAAGCCTTCGTTTCATGAGCTGTTTTGTTGGTCTGCGGATATTGTGCCTGTTTGGTTATGGAAACTGCAAGGTGGCGGTTGCTGTTTTCAGTCAGGTACAAAATTCCCATACTATACAAAATTAAAGATCTATGTGCGAATAGGAAAAATAATTCAACCTAAGCCCCCATTCACTCAGTTAGTATGAACATCTGTGAGCGGATACGTGCTTGGGGTATACGCGTAAGGGGGGAGGAGTGTAGTAGGAGGTAATACGGGTCAGACGAGGAATTTGAGAAAGTCGTCGGCTTGTCTTTGCAGTTCCAGTTTCTGCTCCTCGGAGAGGATCACTTTATTGTCGCTCCAGGCCTCTGGGTTGGCAGACAGTCCTACCTGTGTAGGTAATGTGCGGGCGCGGAGAAAGTCGAGCAGGGCGGTCAGTTTCTCACGGCAGTCCTTTGTCTGGTTGCGTCCGCCCATGCCGGTAATGGCGACAGCCTTGTTTTCGATGGAGGTATGTCGGTCGGGATCGTTGGCTTTCAATGGTCGGGAGAGCCAGTCGAGGAGGTTCTTCACCTGGGCAGGATAACTGTAGTTATATTCCGGTGTGAAGATCCATAGGCCGTCAGCCTTTGTCACTTGCTCGCGTACACGGGCAACGGCAGCCGGAGCTGGGAATTCGATGTCCTCGTTGACGAATGGAAGGTCATCAAAGTCAAGCCATTTCACCTGCGCCTTGTTTCTGAGCAGGTCGTTGATGTAGTTGGCTACTTGGCGGTTGAAGGACTGCTTACGCAGAGATCCGATGATAAATAGAATCTGTTTCATAGTCGTTTATGATAGGGATGGGATGTAGCCTGCATGATCGTAGGATGTTTATAAGAAAAAATAAAAGCCTGTCCGCATCCGCCGGAGCGAAATACAGGACAGGCCATCGCGATATTAACAGGGGGAACTTCCTTGATGGAAGGAAGTTTTATTTCCTTAGAAAGGCTACCCTTGAGGATAGCTTGTCGGTCTTATTTCTTGTGTGCGAGCATATACTCGGCAATTTGTACGGCATTGAGTGCAGCACCTTTGCGGATCTGGTCACCGGTGAGCCACAGCGTCGTTGAGTTGTCATCGGCAAGATCCTTACGGATACGACCCACATACACATCATCCTTACCGGCGCTCTCAAGTGGCATGGGGTAGACATAGTTCTGCGGATCGTCGACGACTGTCACACCGGGAGCGGCTGCGAGAGCCTTGCGGATCTCATCCACGCTCAGGGGCTTCTCTGTTTCAAACCATACACTCTCAGAGTGGGAGCGCAGTGAGCTGACACGTACGCAGGTAGCGGAAGTACGTACATCGGAGTGCATGATCTTGCGAGTCTCGTTGTACATCTTCATCTCTTCCTTGGTGTAGTCGTTCGGCATCATCTTGTCGATCTGAGGGATCACATTGTATGCCAGCTGATGGGGGAACTTATTGATCGTCTTTACCTCGCCCTCCTCAATGAGCTCCTTGTACTGCTGCTCCAGCTCTTTCATGGCTGAGGCACCGGCACCGGATGCGCTCTGATAGCTGGCGATATGGATCTTCTTGATGTGAGAGAGCTTCTCGATGGGCTCCAGTACAACAACCATCATGATGGTTGTGCAGTTGGGGTTGGCAATGATATGACGGGGGGCGTTGAAAGCATCGTCTCCGTTAACCTCGGGAACGACCAATGGCACATCCTCGTCCATACGGAAGGCACTCGAGTTGTCGATCATCGTCGCACCATAACGAGTGATGGTGTCAGCGAATTTCTGACTAGTGCCGGCGCCGGCAGAGGTGAAAGCTATGTCCACACCCTTAAAGTCATCGTTGTCCTGAAGGAGTTTCACCTCGATATCTTTACCGCGGAACGAATACTTCCGGCCTGCACTGCGCTCACTGCCAAAGAGCAGAAGGTCGTCTACCGGGAAATTACGCTCGTCGAGGATGCGCAGGAGTTCTTGTCCTACGGCACCGCTGGCACCTACAATAGCTACTCTCATGATTCTTTCTTTATATTTTTGAATATCTTTTCCTTGACTGCAAAATTACGATATTTTGAATTAATATCACTACAAAATGAGGGAATTTTTTGCAATTAGGGCGGATGGGCGAAGAGCTTTGTCACCCAAGGGGATATTTTGGGGTGTCCTTTCCATTTTATTCTGTGTCAGTCAATCGGATACCGTCATCGCTGATGGTGATCAGTCGCTGCTTGTATAGTTCTCCTACGGCACGCTTGTACACCTTCTTGCTCACCTGAAAGGCTCTTTTGATGTCTTCCGGCTCGCTCTTGTCTCCCAGGGCGCAATAGCCGCCGTGGCTCTCGAGCCAGTGCAGGAGAGTCTCGGCAAAGTCGTCGGTGCCTCGTCGTCCGGTTGGTTGGAGCGTGAGGTCTATCTTGCCGTCGGGCCGTACTTGCTTGATATAGCCCTTCATGCGGTCACCGCTGTGAACGGGACGGAAGATCTGACTGTCGTAGATCAGTCCTTGGAACAGATTGTCGATGATGACTTTGAATCCTAGTGGCGACTTCTGCCATACGATGAGATCGACTTCCTCTCCAGGTTGGTAGGTGGGACGCTTGTCAGAAAGAAATTTGTCTACCTTGGCTGAAGCCGTGATACGGTAGGTCTCTGGATCGATATAGAGGAAGACGAGATAGTAATGGTCAATCTCCATCTTACGTTTCTGCTCGCTGAAAGGACAGAATACGTCTTTCATCACGCCCCAGTTGAGGAAGGCTCCATATTTGTTCACCCATGTGCATTGTAGCCAGGCAAACTGTCCGACAACAGCGAGTGCCTGTTCGGTGGTGGCCACGAGACGTTCCTCCTGGTCGAGATAGACGAGACAGCGGATGGTGTCGCCCGTTTTTGTGCCTTCCGGTACATATTTCGCGGGCATCAGAATCTCTCCCTCCCGTCCGCCGTCGAGGAAGACACCGAAGGTCTCTTTGCCGTTGAAGGCATGCGAGTCTTCACGCGTAGCCATACGCGTGACGGTGAGATCGTTGTAGTCACCCAATTTGATTAACAGGTCGTTGTTCATGTCTTTTATCTGTTTTATGCCGCTCGTGTCGGGGCGGGCGATTGAGTTGATGTTTTTACTTTTTGTCGGAAGTAGGGTAAATCCCATCTGGTGGGTGGCTGTTGCCGTTTGTCGTGTGGCAGGCCAGTCTGTTAGATGATGTTTTCGTCTTTTGTCAGGTCATCTCCTGCCATTGCCGGTGCTTCGTCAGCGGGCTGTTCTTCGTTTTGTACGTCGTTGGCCGTCTCCTTGGATGCTTCCTCTTTTTCAAGCAGTCCGTCTTTCATGTGGATAGTGCGGTCAGTGATGGAGGCGAGACTCTCATCGTGGGTGACGATCACGAAGGTCTGACCGTATTTGTCACGCAGATCGAAGAAGAGCTGATGCAACTCTGCCTTGTTTTTCGAGTCAAGTGATCCCGAAGGCTCGTCGGCAAGGATGACGGCTGGATTGTTGATCAGGGCACGTGCCACTGCCACACGCTGCTTCTCTCCTCCGGGTCGCTCCTTGGGCTTGTGGCTGGCCCGGTCGCTGAGGCCCATGAAGCTGAGCAGTTCCTCAGCGCGTTTCTTGGCGGCGCTGCGGTTTGTGCCGGCTATGAAGGCAGGTATCATGACGTTCTCCAAGGCGGTGAATTCCGGCAGGAGTTGGTGGAATTGGAAGACGAAGCCGATATGCTGGTTGCGGAAGTCGGCCAGCTTCTTCGATGAGAGACCGTTGACGCTGATGCCGTCTACGGTGATCGATCCGCTGTCGGGCTTGTCGAGTGTGCCTATGATCTGAAGGAGTGTTTCCTTCCCGGCGCCCGAAGGACCGACGATCGACACCACCTCGCCTTTGTCGATATGCAAGTCGATGCCGCGAAGCACCTGCAACTTGCCGAATGATTTGGTGACACCTTTGATATCTATCATGTTGTTTCTTTTATTTTAATTCTTATTTTGTGATGCCTGTTTCTTACTTTTTTTACCGAAATGTTTTTCGAGCCATACACGGAGAGGTTCGTAAGCCGATTTCTCTTCATAGTGTTGTGACTCGGCAAACGTCATGGTGTCGGTCTTGTCCGGACCGAATTGGTCGGGGAAGATGATCATCAGGTTCTTGCCTGAGAAGTAGCGTGTCAGCTCCTGGGGCAGCCTGTCCTGTGCTGTCTTGTAGGAGACAGTACCTTTTCGTGCGGTGACGACAACGAAGAGGTGATCTTTGTCGATGGTGGCCGCCAGTTCGGGTATTGACAGCCAGTGCTCCATGATCTGATATTCTGCCCTTACATTGTCGAAATGATTGTGGATATATTCGTGAATGTGTTGTAGCGTGTCCTGCCGGCCGTGGAAGACGATGCGGCAGTCTAGATTGCCGGCCAGGCGTGCCAACCGGTTAATCCAACGGTAGAATCCCTGCTCGTATTGTGCACGGGAAGGTACGGCGACGATGATACGGCGCAGTGTGGAGAGCGGTTGGTTGAGACGTGCCATGATGATCTGGCGGTTCAGACCGTTGAAGAGGCTCTGGTGGAATTGTCCCCAGAACTTCGTCGAGATCTCTTTGTGCGAGTGCATGCCGATGATGATTTCCGATGCCTGGAATTCTTTGAAGGCATGTTTGATGCCGTTGGCGATGTTGGCGGCGATGCGTACCTGTGTCTCCATGGGCACGTCGCTGCCTGCGGCATGGTGGACGGCATCTTCGAGGAGCTGTTGTCCCCGTTGCTGGTTTTTCCGTACGTTCTCGTCATCATAGACGACGTTGATCGCTACCAGTCGGCGGTGCAGCTTGGTGTTGCGCATGAGCATCGCCAGATCGACCAGACGTTTGGAATATTCGGGATAGCGTATAGGCACAAGGATCTTTTCATCGTCTTCAGGCAGGTCGTGCTCGTCGGCCACCTCACTGTCACGCAGGACAATGCGCTGGGCCGAATATTGTGTGAGGATAGAAGAGAAGATACAGGAGAAGAGTATCATCACCACTACACCGTTGAGCATCCCTTCGGTGATGACGGGCTTTCCGTCGGCATCGATCAGTCCCATGCCCACCATGCTGATGGCGATGGCGGCTGCGGCGTGAGCGGAGGTAAGGCCCACCATCATGTGTCCTGATGAGAGGGGCAGGCGCTGCCAGATACAGCAGGCATAGGCGGCGAGTGCTTTTCCTAGTGTGCCGAGGATGACGAGCACGCCGGCGACAGCCCAGATGGTGCCGCCTTCAAAGAGCAGACGGACATTGATGAGCATTCCCACGCCGATAAGGAAGTAGGGGATGAACAGGGCATTGCCGATAAACTCGATGCGGTTCATCAGCGGTGACACGTGAGGAATATACCGGTTGAGTATCAGTCCGGAGAAAAAGGCTCCGAAGATGCCCTCCAGTCCTACTACCTCTGCCAGTGCGGCACATAGGAAGAGTATGGCCAGGACAAAGATGAACTGCATCACGCTGTCACTGTAGCGGCGCAGGAACCAGCGGGTCAGGTGGGGGACTGCCCATAGCAGACCGGCGCAGTAGACGATGAACTTGAATGCGAAGAACAGCCAGTAGAGCGCTCCGCCATTATCACCGTGCCCTTGCACGAGAATGGCAAGGACGATGAGTGAGAGCAGGAGCGACACCATCGTTCCCCCGACGCTTAGTGTCACGCTCAGCTTGCGTTGCAGGCCGAAACGGGGCACGATGGGATAGGCCACAAGGGTGTTGGAGGCCATGATGCAGGCCAGGAGCAGTGAGGCCGACATCGTATAATGCAGCAGCATGAGACAGCCTGCGAAGGTGAGGACAAAAGGTAGGGCGAACGATATGGCTCCGAAAATGCCGGTCGAGTTAAGGTGGCGTCTGAGTCCTTCCATGTCCAGCTCCAGCGAGGCCAGAAACATGATATAGTAGAGTCCTACGCGGCCGAACAGCTCGAAAGATGCGTCGCGTGCGAGAATGTTGAATCCGTATTGCCCGACAAGAATACCGGCAAGCACCATTCCGATGATATGGGGAATGCGCAGCTTACCCATGATGATAGGCGCAAAGAGGATGATGAGCAGCACCACGAAGAAGATCAGCGTGGGGTCGGTGATAGGAAAGTATTGTGCAATGCTGTTCATAATCTTTTATGGTTTATAAGGGCAAAGTTAGCGATAATAATTGAGAAACAGACAGATGATAAGGTGGAAAATCTACATTATATAAAAAATCTCCCTTGGGAGTATGACTGCCCGAGGGAGATTTTCTAATATTTATCGTTATCTGTTTCTGTTTAGAACTCAGCACTCTTCGGTGTGCGCGGGAAGGGGATGACATCACGGATGTTCTGCATGCCGGTGACGAAGAGGATGAGACGCTCGAAGCCCAGACCGAAGCCTGCATGGGGGCAGGAACCGTAGCGGCGTGTGTCGAGGTACCAGTTGTAGAGCGATATGTCCATATGGCGTTCTTCCATCTCTGCGACGAGTTTGTCGTAGCTCTCCTCACGTACGGAGCCTCCGATGATCTCGCCGATGCGGGGGAAGAGGACGTCGGTGCCCTGCATGGTCTTGTTGTCGTCGTTCTTTTTCATGTAGAAGGCCTTGATCTCCTTCGGATAGTCGGTCATGATGACAGGACGCTTGAAGTGCTCCTCCACAAGGAAGCGCTCGTGCTCGGAGTTGAGGTCCATGCCCCAGCCGGTGATGGGGAATTCGAACTTGTGACCGTTGCGTGCGGCCTCTTCGAGGATCTTGATACCCTCGGTGTAGGGCAGACGCACGAAGTCCTCCTTCAGCACGCTTTGCAGTGTCTGGATGAGGGTCTTGTCGATCATCTTGTTCAGGAAGTTAAGGTCGTCGATGCAGTTGTCGAGTGCCCATCTCACACAATACTTGATGAAGTCTTCCTCGAAGTCCATCAGCTCTTCCTGGTTCATGAAGGCTACCTCAGGTTCGATCATCCAGAACTCGGCCAGGTGGCGCGGAGTATTGGAGTTCTCGGCACGGAAGGTAGGACCGAATGTATAGATGGCACCGAGAGCCGTGGCTCCCAGCTCACCCTCCAGCTGTCCGCTTACAGTAAGGTTGGCCTTGCGTCCGAAGAAGTCCTTCGAGTAGTCCACCTTGCCCACCTTGGCCGTGCGGTCGAGGTCGAGGGTAGTCACCTGGAACATCTCGCCGGCACCCTCAGCATCGCTGGCGGTGATCAGCGGGGTATTGAAGTAGTAGAATCCGTGATCGTGGAAATATTTGTGGATGGCGATGGCCATATTGTGGCGGATACGCATCACGGCTCCGAAGGTGTTCGTACGCAGACGCAGATGAGCGTACTGACGCATGTACTCGAAGCTCTGGCCCTTCTTCTGCATGGGATAGTCGTTGCCACAGGGGCCGTAGAGGATGATGTTCTCACCCTGGATCTCCACGGTCTGGCCTTTGCCCTGGCTCTCCACGAGCTTGCCCTCGGCGCAGATGCAGGCACCGGTGGTGATCTGTTTCAGAAGGTTAGCGTCGGTCTTCGTAGGATCGATCACTACCTGGATATTGTTAATGGTAGAACCGTCATTGACGGCGATGAAGTCCACAGCCTTGCTGCTGCGGTGGGTACGCACCCAGCCTTTCACACAGATGTCTTTGCCGAAGTCGGTCGACTTCAGCGCATCTGCTACCTTAGTTCTTTTCATTGTTTTATTGACTTATGGGAATGATAGTGTGCAACAGTGTTCTTAACGAAGCAAGGCAGGAAGTCTTTCAACTCCCTGCCGGTATATGAATTACTCGAAAGCGCCCATGCGGAGCATGTCCACTTCCTTCTCTGTGAGGAAGCGCCAGTCACCGCGGCGGAGATTCTTCTTCGTCAGACCGGCGAACTGTACACGGTCGAGGCGTACCACACGGTAGCCGAGGCTCTCGAAGATACGGCGTACGATACGGTTCTTGCCGCTGTGGATCTCAATGCCCACCTGTCGCTTGTCCTGATCGTCGGCATATTCGATGGCGTCAGCATGCACCTCTCCGTCCTCGAGTGTGATGCCGTCGGCGATCTTCTGAAGGTCGGTAGCGGCCACGTTCTTGTCGAGGGTCACATGATAAACCTTCTTCTTGAGGAACTTCGGATGGGTGAGCTTGGAAGCGAGGTCACCGTCGTTGGTGAGCAGGAGCACACCGGTGGTGTTACGGTCGAGACGTCCCACGGGGTAGATGCGCTCGGGGCAAGCGTCCTTCACGAGATCCATCACCGTCTTGCGCTGCTGGGGATCGTCACTGGTGGTCACGGTGTCCTTGGGTTTATTGAGCAGCACGTACACTTTCTTCTCCAGTGATACAGGCTGGTCGTGGAATTTCACCTCATCGGAGCGGAGGACCTTCGTACCCAGCTCGGTCACCACATTGCCGTTGACAGTCACCACACCGGCCTGGATGAACTCATCAGCCTCGCGGCGTGAGCAGATGCCGGCATTGGCCAGATATTTGTTCAGACGGATAGGCTCGTTGGGATCGATGTGCTCTTCCTTGTACTCGATACGCTTCTTCATGCTATACTTAGCATTGGGATCGTATCCGGGACGCTGCTGGTAACCGCCACGCTGCTGTCCGTATCCGCCGCGCTGCTGGTAGCCACCCTGCTGGTAACCACCACGCTGCTGTCCGTATCCGCCGCGCTGCTGGTAGCCACCCTGCTGGTAACCGCCACGCTGCTGGTATCCGCCGCGCTGCTGATAGCCACCCTGCTGGTAACCGCCACGCTGTTGATAGCCACCCTGACGCTGCTGTCCGTAGCCGTTTTGCTGGCGGGGCTGATAGCTGCGCTGCTGATAGCCCTGACGGGGCTGATAGCCACCCTCTTCCTGTTGGCGGGGCTGGTAGCCGTGCTGCTGGTAGTCCTGCTGGCGTGACTGATAGCTGTTGGGACGGCTGTAGCCACCCTGACGCTGCTGTCCGTAGCCACCGCGCTGCTGATAGCCCTGACGGGGCTGATAGCCGCCTTGGCGCTGATAGCTGCTGTGTGAGTGCTGTTGACTGCTGCCTTGCAGACCGGCGCCGAATCCCTCGGGGCGGAATCCGCTGCTCTGGACGGGCTTACGGTCGGAAGAGTAGGCTCGTGTAGTGTGAATACGGGGACGTTGTGTTCTTCCGCCTTCCGTCCGATAGTCTTTCTGATAGTTGGAAGCGCTGTAGTTTCCTTCGCTGTTAGCCTTCTGGTCATCCTGAGGCTTGTTCTCCAAATCTTCTACCATAATAATGAATGTGAATACTTTTAAGAGCCTCTCGGCTCTTCGAGTTAATAAGAATATTTAAATAGATAAATGTGTCAGTCGGTTTAAATACCGGTATAGTTACGGGGAGTGATCTTCATGAGCTCGGCTTTTACATCATCGCTGACGTTGAGCCCCTGAATAAACTCGTGGATGGTCTCCTCGGTCATTGTCTTGTTGGTGCGGGTGAGGGCTTTTAATGCCTCGTAGGGGTGGGGATAGTCTTCACGGCGTAAGATCGTCTGAATGGCTTCGGCCACCACGGCCCATGTGTTGTCGAGATCGCTGAGAATCTTGTCCTCGTTAAGGATGAGCTTGCGCAATCCCTTGAGGGTGCTCTGTATGGCGATGACACTGTGTCCGAGAGGCACACCGATGTTGCGCAGCACGGTAGAGTCGGTCAGGTCGCGCTGCAGACGGCTCACGGGGAGCTTTTGTGCCAGGAACTGCAGGATGGCGTTGGCCAGTCCCAAGTTGCCTTCGCTGTTCTCATAGTCGATGGGGTTCACCTTGTGAGGCATGGCGCTCGATCCCACCTCACCGGCTTTGATCTTCTGCTTGAAATACTCCATGGATATGTACATCCAGAAGTCGCGGTCGAGGTCGATGATGATGGTATTGATGCGGCGGATAGCGTCGAAGATCGCACCGAGATAGTCGTAGTTGCTGATCTGTGTTGTCCACTGCTCACGTTCGAGCCCGAGCTTCTCAGCGACGAACTTATTGCCGAAAGTACGCCAGTCGTAGGCGGGATAGGCCACATGGTGAGCGTTGAAGTTACCTGTTGCTCCTCCAAACTTGGCGGTAATCTTGCACTGCTTCAGCGTATTGAGCTGCTCGGTCAGACGATAGACGTAGACCATGATTTCCTTGCCCAGACGGGTGGGAGAGGCAGGCTGTCCATGTGTCTTGGCCAGCATAGGTACGTCTTTCCACTCGTCGGCATACTGCTGCAGTTGTGCGATGAGCTCTTCCACCTGAGGATAGTACACCTCATTCAGTGCGTCTTTCAGCGACAAGGGGACAGAGGTGTTGTTGATGTCTTGGGATGTGAGGCCGAAGTGTACGAACTCCTTCACATCGTCTAAGCCGCCGATGCGGTCGAACTGTTCCTTGATGTAGTACTCTACGGCCTTTACATCGTGGTTGGTGGTCTTCTCGATCTCCTTCACACGGCTGGCTGCCTTCTCGTCGAAGTTGCGATAGATGTCACGCAGAGCATCAAAAAGACTGTGGTCGAAGTGTGCCAGCTGCGGCAATGGCAGCTCGCAAAGAGTGATAAAGTACTCAATCTCTACGCGGATACGGTATCGGATCAGGGCGTACTCAGAAAAATAATTAGCCAGGGATTCTGTCTTGCCCCGGTAGCGGCCATCAATAGGCGATATGGCCGTCAGACTGTCTAGTTCCATCATGATGAAATATAAATGTGTGTAATTACACTGCAAAAGTACGTATTTAATTCGATAATATAAGTTCTATGGACAAAAAAGTTCACTAATAAAACTAAAAAGCCTCCCAATCGTTAAGATTGAGAGGCTTTTGTGGGCGTTGGCGG
>ERZ779791.103-NODE-103-length-35552-cov-8.59439_pt1 | contig 35552 bp, 25 predicted proteins | sample MGYA00511351_ERZ779791 | MGnify/ENA primary metagenome ERZ779791 (study PRJEB29588, sample SAMEA2143745) | human gut metagenome | biome: human gut; feature: human-associated habitat; material: faeces | place: Denmark | collected 2008/2010 ...
CCGCTATTAGGGCTCATTAGGGACTTGCACCCGTTAGCTAATACTCATGCCGAGCGTACCAAAAAAAGCCCTGCAGACCAAATGGACTGCAGGGCTGACATATATAAAACTATCAGAAATTCGATTAATCGTTGTGATCGAGCTTGTCTGAGAAGTCGCTGCCTGTATGCTCGAAGCGACGGGGACGGCGCTCTCCACGCTCCTCATGGTTGTTGTCGCGATGGGGGCGATGCTCGCCGCGGGGACGACGCTCACGCTCCTGATACCCCTCTGGTTTGGGGATGAGCACACGGTGAGAGAGCTTGTACTTACCTGTCTTGGGATCGATCTCAAGGAGCTTCACCTTGATCTTGTCACCTTCCTTGATACCTGCATCCTCTACCTTATCGAGACGCTTCCAGTCGATCTCAGAGATATGGAGCAGACCGTCCTTACCAGGAAGGATCTCTACGAAGCAACCGTAAGGCATGATTGAGCGAACAGTGCCTTCGTACACCTCACCTACCTCAGGTACAGCCACGATAGCCTTGATCTTTGACAGAGCAGCATCGATGCTCTCCTTGTTAGGAGCGCTCACCTGCACCTTGCCTACACCATCGGCCTCGTCGATAGTGATCGTCGCACCCGTATCCTCCTGCATCTGCTGAATGATCTTTCCGCCCGGGCCAATTACAGCACCGATGAACTCCTTGGGGATCTCGAAGGCCTCGATACGCGGTACCTGAGGCTTCAGCTCCTTGCGGGGCTCCGACATGGTCTCCATCATCTTGTTGAGGATGTGCTCACGGCCGGCCTTTGCCTGCATGAGGGCCTTCTCCAAGATCTCATAAGACAGACCATCGCACTTGATATCCATCTGCGTGGCTGTCAGACCATCACGCGTACCGGTGGTCTTGAAGTCCATATCACCCAGGTGGTCCTCATCGCCGAGAATATCGGAGAGCACTGCATAGCCTTCCTCACCGGGGTTGTGGATCAGACCCATAGCGATACCCGAGACGGGCTTCTTAATGGGCACACCGGCATCCATCAGCGCGAGCGTACCGGCGCACACGGTAGCCATTGACGAAGATCCGTTCGACTCGAGGATCTGGCTCACCAGACGTACCGTGTAGGGGAAGTCGGCAGGGATCTGACCCTTCAGGGCACGCCATGCCAGATGTCCGTGTCCGATCTCACGACGGCCTACACCACGCTGTGCCTTTGCCTCACCCGTAGAGAACGGCGGGAAGTTGTAGTGGAGCAGGAAACGCTGATAACCGCGTGTGAGCACGTCGTCGACGAGCTTCTCATCGAGCTTCGTACCCAGTGTACAGGTAGAGAGCGACATCGTCTCACCACGCTGGAAGATAGAGCTTCCGTGAGGCATGGGCAGCGGAGACACCTCGCACCAGATGGGGCGGATCTCATCGAGCTTACGGCCATCCATACGACGGCCCTCATCAAGGATGAGACGACGCATGGCATCGCGCATCACATCGGCATAATAGCGGGTAGCCTCAGCATGCTTCTCCTCGAGGTCGTCCTCGGAAAGATCGGTGTGAGCGGCATCGTACTTCTCCAGGAAGTCGGCCAGGATCTTATCGAATGCATCCTGACGCTCCTGCTTGGGAAGTGCCTTCTCGTTCACCTCATATACGGGCTGATAAAGCTCGTCCTTCACCTGCTTGCGCAGATCCTCGTCATTGATCTCGTCGTCATACTCGCGCTTCTTGTCTGTGCCCAGCTCCTTAGCCAATTCATCCTGGAGCACACACATCGGCTTGATAGCCTCGTGGGCAGCCTTCAGGGCACCGATCAGATCCTGCTCAGACACTTCGTTCATCTCGCCTTCCACCATCATGATGTTGTCCTTGGTGGCACCGACCATCAGATCCATGTCGGCGTCGGCCATCTGGTCGAAGGTAGGGTTGATGACATATTCACCATTGATACGTGCCACACGCACCTCAGAGATGGTGTATTCGAAGGGGATGGTAGAGCAAGCCATGGCAGCTGAAGCGGCAAAGCCGGCCAGTGCATCAGGCTGATCCTTGCCGTCGGCAGACAGCAACATCACCTGCACATAAACTTCACAGTGATAGTCAGAAGGGAAAAGGGGACGCAGTGCGCGGTCCACCAGTCGGGAGGTTAGGATTTCATCATCGTTTGCTTTGCCTTCGCGCTTGGTGAAACCACCGGGGAAACGGCCTGCAGCAGAATACTGCTCGCGATAATCAACTTGCAAAGGCATGAAGTCTGTACCCGGAACTGCCTCTTTGGCTGCGCAAACAGTGGCAAGCAGAACAGTGTTGCCCATACGCAGCACTGCTGCGCCGTCGGCCTGCTTCGCAACCTTTCCGGTCTCAATTGAGATGGTTCTTCCATCTGGCAATTGAACGGTTTTTGTAATTACGTTCATCTAAAAATAAAAAACTTATTGTTTTATCAAACATCTGAAATATTGCCGATGAGACGCTGTACAACGGAGCACAACATCCATTGGCTAAAACAGCGACAAAGTTACCTATTATATATAACACCAAAGAATATTTTTCGTTTTTTTACAGATTTTCTTGCTGCCTAACCGTCATTTTGGCTATAAAGTCGTAACTTTGCAGACAAACAAGAAAATAACGAAAGATCAGAATAAAGAAATGAAACTGTCTCATCTGCTTACATCGGCTACGCTGTTGCTGGCTTTTCTCGCCTTAGGCTCCTGCACCGAGAAAAAATTCAAAGTATCCGGACAGATCAGCGACGCAAAAGACTCGCTGCTCTATTTTGAAAACATGGGACTGAACGGTCCTGAGACCATCGACTCCGTAAAATTGGCCGACGACGGCTCGTTCACTTTCTCTGCCGAGGCGCCGGCCAACCCTGAATTCTACCGCCTGCGCATCGGCCGTCAGATCGTCAACATTGCCATCGACTCCACCGAACAAATCACCGTGAAAGCCTCCTATCCCACGATGTCAACAGGATATACCGTAGAAGGCTCTGCCGAATGTGACAAGGTGCGTGAGCTGGCCCTTATGCAGATGCAGCTTCAAGGACAGATCGATGCCGTGCAGAGGAATCCGAACATCTCTTATCAGATAGAGGCCGACTCTGTGTCAAAGCTCCTCACAGCTTATAAGAATAAGGTGAAGCGCGACTATATCTACCGTGAGCCGATGAAGGCATACTCCTACTATGCCCTCTTCCAGACCATCACCTATCAGGGACAACCGATGCTCATCTTCAATCCCCGCTCTTCGAAAGACGACGTGAAGGTGTTTGCCGCCGTGGCCACCTCATGGGACACCTACTATCCCGGTACCGTCCGCGGAGAAAATCTTCATAACATCGCCATCGAAGGCATGAAGAACCTGCGTATCGTACAGGCACAACAAGCCCAGACACTCAGTCCCTCACAGGTGACGACAACGGGTGTGCTGGAGATTGCACTGCCCGACAATAAGGGTGTGGTACGCCGCCTGACGGCATTGAAGGGAAAAGTCGTACTGCTCGACTTCAACGTCTTCCAGACCGACGGATCGGTGAAGCACAACATGTGGCTCCGCTCGCTCTACAACAAGTATCATGCCCAGGGGCTGGAGATCTATCAGGTGTCCGTCGATCCTGACGAGCACTTCTGGAAAGAGTCCACCGCCGCACTGCCTTGGATCACGGTGCGTGACGCCAACGGCCTGCAGTCGAATGTACTTACACAATACAATGTGCAACAGCTGCCTACCTTCTTCCTCATCGACCGTAACAATACGCTCCAGAAGCGTGACGTACAGATCAAGGACATAGACACTGAAATCAAAGCCCTGCTCTGATGCACCCACTCGAGAAATTCAAATATTGCCCACGATGCGGCAGCAGCGACTTCACAGAATCCTCACCGCAGAGCAAGCGGTGCGGCAACTGTGGCTTCGAATATTTCATGAATGCTTCCGCTGCCTATGTGGCCCTCATCGTCAATGAGAACGATGAGCTGCTCGTGCTCACCCGAGGCCGCGAGCCGGCTAAGGGTACGCTGGATCTCCCCGGCGGCTTTTCAGAAATCGGCGAGACGGCCGAGGAGGGTGTCAGACGTGAAGTGCTGGAAGAGACCGGACTGACTGTCGACAAGGCCAAGTATCTCTTCTCACAGCCCAATGTCTATCCCTATTCGGGAATCAACATCTTCACGCTCGACAGTTTTTTCTTCTGCGAAGTTCATGACCTGTCGCCCCTCAAAGCTGCCGACGATGCAGCCGACTGCCAATGGATGGCTATCAGCAGCCTGCCCTATGAGCTGTTCGGTCTACGATCCATACGTCACGGCGTCAGACGATTCGCTGAGGAATGGAAGAACAAGCCGGCGGCCGGCAAACGGAAAGACACCTTGTGAGAACCGACGGCCGGACAAGACTACATGACAATTGATCTCTAAAGATATCTTCGGGAAACATTTTCTGCCCAATGTACAGAAAATGTTTCCCGAATGTTTTTATAAACGTGATTCAAACCATACGCTGCCTTATCACCTAAGCGAGCAGACGCTGCCCTATCGTCAACGGATACCCTGTTTGATGAGGTAGTCCGCAAGGAGGTATCCCGGCACGTCCGGCTATCAAAGGCAAAGGCATTCATCAATGGAAAGGCCGTCAGACAGTCGCCGGAGGATGGGCGGGATCCTTACCACTATTCCGTCCGGCCGTGTCATCACAAGTCCCATACATACCTTTCCTGAAACTACAACAATGTCAGCAAGTCCTCAAACTTACTGATCGTACGAAGCCGAGGATCGTCGATCGGCTCCGCCTCCTCGTGCTTCCACGTGGTAAAGAACGGAATATGAATGGCCTTGGCGCCGATGGCGAGCGCCGGCGCGATGTCGCTTTTCAGTGAATTGCCCACCATACATAGCCCGGACGGCTCTACATCCAGCTCGTGGCAAAGGCGCAGAAAGCTCTCCCGTGTCTTGTCACTACAGATGGCCACGACATCGAACAGATCGTAAAGGCCTGAACGATGGAGCTTATTCTCCTGATCCAACAACTCACCCTTGGTAAATACAGCCAGCTTATAGCAACGTCTCTCCCGGCCAGCCTGCGCTTTTCCATCCGTTGCCAACTGTGCGTGCAGGGCCTTGAGCGTGGACTCCACTCCCGGTAGCGGTGTTGCCGGAAGCCTCAACAGCGAATACCCCAATTCGAGTATCCTCATAATCTCCTCGCCTTTCACTTGGCCGTTGCTCACACTGACGGCATTCTCAATGAGCGAGAGGGCGAAAGCCTTCGATCCGTAACCCGTCAGAGGCACGTTGCGGCACTCCGTGCGAAACAGCGCCTGACTCACCGTCGCCGCATCGGCATAGGGAGCAAGCACCTCACTGTAGGCTTCCTCCACCTTGTCAAAATATCCCTGGCAGTCCCACAGCGTATCGTCGGCATCAAAGGCAACAGCCCGTATTGTATTCCTGAAATCGTTCATGCGTGCAAAGATACGAAAAAACGGGAACGCCAATTCCCTACATTAGAGATCTTTTCCGTATCTTTGCACAAAAATAACAGAGATGACAGACGACTTCGATATACGCGAGGAAAACGTGACTAAAGAGGAGCGCGACTTTGAGAACGCACTTCGCCCACTACGCTTCGCCGACTTCAACGGCCAGCAGCAAGTAGTGGAGAACCTCAGCATCTTCGTCGAGGCTGCCAAATACCGTCACGAGCCCCTCGACCACACCCTGCTCTATGGACCTCCGGGACTGGGCAAGACCACGCTGAGCAATATCATTGCCAACGAGCTCGGCGTGGGATTCAAGATCACCAGCGGGCCCGTGCTGGACAAACCGGGTGACTTGGCCGGCATACTCACCTCACTGGAACCCAACGACGTGCTCTTCATCGACGAGATCCACCGTCTGCAGCCTGTCGTGGAAGAATATCTCTATTCAGCCATGGAGGACTACCGCATCGACATCATGATCGACAAGGGACCATCGGCACGCTCCATCCAGCTTGACCTCAATCCCTTCACGCTCATCGGTGCGACGACACGAAGCGGCATGCTGACCGCCCCCCTCCGTGCCCGCTTCGGCATCAACATGCACCTGGAATACTATGATCCCGAGACACTGAAAAAGATCATCACACGGTCGGCCAGACTCCTACAAGTGCCTATCGAGGACGATGCCGCCATCGAGATAGCACGCCGCTCGCGAGGCACGCCACGTATCGCCAATGGCCTGCTGCGTCGCGTGCGCGACTTCGCACAGGTGAAAGGCAACGGCACCATCACCAACTCCATCGCACAGATAGCCCTTCAGGCACTCCATATCGACGAATATGGCCTTGACGAGATCGACAACAGAATACTGCTGACGATCATTGACAAGTTCCGCGGTGGTCCGGTCGGCATATCGACCATCGCCACGGCCATCGGAGAGGACGCCGGCACTGTGGAGGATGTATATGAGCCTTACCTCATCATGGAGGGATTCATCAAGCGGACACCCCGCGGACGAATGGTCACCCCACTGGCTTACGAGCACCTCGGAAGAAACCCTTATCAGGGCAACATCATGCAACAGAATCTATTTGAATAGGCAACAGGGCCGAAATCCTGACAGACAGGCTCTCCTACCCTGTGTCATCATCCTCTCAGAAGAAAGTAAACGATGAAAACCGGATTATTCGTAGGATCGTTCGATCCTTTCACTATCGGACACGATAATATCGTGCGGCGTGCTGTCGGCCTCTTCGACCGACTTGTCATCGGCGTGGGCGACAACCCCGGCAAACAATGTATGTTCTCCCTCGAAGAACGCGTCAGAGCCATCCGTGACCTCTATGCTGACGATCCGCGCATCGAAGTGACGAGCTACTCCGACTTCACCATCGATCTGGCACAGCGCGTCGGTGCACGCTACATCGTCAAGGGTGTGCGAAACGTCACCGACTTTGAGTACGAACGCATACAGAACGACTTCAACCACCGGCTGGGCGACATCGAGACCGTCCTGCTCTATGCCGATCCTACGATGACAAGCATCTCCAGCTCCGCCGTCAGACAGCTGATCCATTTCCATAAAGACGCGGACTGGATGATTCCAAAGAAAAAATAATATTGCAGAATATGATCACTTATCAATCCGACGGCATTGACATGCCGGACATCAAACGCCGCGAGATCACGGAATGGATCAAGCGCGTAGCAGCCTCCTACGGACGGCGCGTAGGCGAGATCGGCTATATGTTCGTCAGCGACGAGAAAATCCTGGAAACCAACATCCAATATCTCGGACACGACTATTACACCGACATCATTACCTTTGACTATGATGAGGGCGACCGCATCAACGGTGACATCGTCATTTCTCTGGACACCGTCCGCTCCAACGCCGATCTCTTCCACAAGACCTATGAGGACGAACTTCACCGTGTAATCATCCACGGTATCCTCCATCTATGTGGCATCAACGACAAGGGACCTGGCGAGCGCGAGATCATGGAAGACTGCGAGAACAAGGCCCTCGCCATGCTCCACGACATAGAAGAGGAACAACAAAAATAATGACTGTGGGGCAACCCATACGATCTTGACCAACAAAAGGCGGGAGAACACCATTCAACCTGGTGTATCCCGCCTTTTTAGCTACTTCAGGCTGCCCTTTTGCCGTTGACCAAGAAATTGGTCGCTCACACTGCACAGAGCCTCCCTTGCCCTGTACTTTTCGTCGGAGAAGGCCAACCGCCACGGCTACTAACCGCAACTTCTGAGAGAGCGCTCTAATTTTATCCCCCATCCGGATCAAGAATGAATTAAGATTCTCTGACATAAGTCCTTTCAGGCAATGATCTCCTCCTAACACAGCCGTCAACATCGTGGGGCGATGTCCGGCGATGTCCGGGCAGATCGAACATCAGCCTTGAGACAGTTCGCCCTGCTCACGCCATGCCCAAAGGACAACTCCTCTAAGCCTCATCCATAGCGCAAAGCAATCTATCCCAAGCCATCTCCATACGCCTTAAAGCGAGTCCAGCGTCGCCTCTCATCACAAAGAACTAATAAAGCGCCATCAATAAGTAGAACCGGACAACGATGGCAACCCTTGTAAATCAAGACGTCGAAAGCATAACCATGCAAATTCTTCCTAACAGTCTACTTCCTTAGGATGGCTTTCTGCAAGGGGTCTACTATTTCCGTTTACAAAGAGAAAATGTCTAGTTAAATCAAGAAACGTCAAATCTTCCTATTTTCTGGCAAGAGTATAATATGGCATACAGGATGACCTTGATCATCAGCTTGGGGTGGTAAAGGCTGCGGACGCATTCTTTATACTACTTTCAGAATTTATTAAGATTCAGGCTTTCAATCAAAACATCAATCCTACACGTCGGATCAACTGTTATATCCCCATCAATTCTTCTCGAAAAAAGTACCGTTTGGTTGTGAATGTAAGAATGAAAATGTATCTTTGCCATATATATATGAATCTTATGCCCAAAGAGACGAAATTTTTAGGTTATAACAAAGCTCCGATATATGGAAGTCGGGATTTTGTGCTAAAAAAGAAGGTGTGCTTTGTGACACACCCTCTAGAAATGTTATGATTTATCAGACCGCAATATTTGAAAGTCTGTCTTTACTTATATAAATTATTCTACTACTATCATTGTCCAATATTTCAGCGTAGGCACGGTGAATGTTACCTCTCCGCCTGCCTGCTTGAAGGGCAGTTCCTGCACTGCTCCGCCAAGTGCGTCGGGCGTAGCCACCCATATCTTGTTGACCTTCTTGTCTGCCTTCATACGCAGAGGCAGGCCTTCGATGAGTTCAGGCTCAGGCATTGTGCCCTGCATGTCGCGCCAACTGAGATTGTCGGCATTGACGAAGTTGAGCAGATGAACAACCTTCTTATCGCCTACCTGACGTGCGAACGATGCCACGCTGCCGAGTGCCGGCGGCCATGCACCAACCGTAACACCTGACGTTGAAGATACACCGGCATCAGTTTCCTCACCTCCGCCACGCAGCAAGTTCTGGTATGCGGTCATGAAGTCGTAGTATCTTACGATGGCATCTTTCAACTCCGCGCTCATGGCAAGACTGTTGTTCGGGAAATACTCACGGCAGAGCATGTGGTCTCCAAGCTCAAGATGAGCGCCGCCGAGGGCGAACATCACGGCATCTGTAAGCAAAACACCCGGTGTGTTGAACTTTCCCTGCTCCTTGCCGTAATCCATATAGGCAGCAAACACCGTCTGCAACTTGCCCTGACTGTATTGTTCATTATTGTGAATTATGTCACACAATGAACTGAAAGAGCTTTCACTGTCCCAAAGCTCATTATAGAGGAAGTCAACTTTGCCGGTCTTAGCTATTGAGTAAGTGCCGAAGCTGCTTACCGCATTCATGACAAGACGTTTGTCGGGGTGACGTTCCTTCATGGCGTTTATGAATGAGCCATAGCCAAGTTGCAGGTTTGCCTTACCTCCGTCGTAAGTATACAGACTGCCACGATCGCCAAGCTGATCAATCTGATAGCCGTCAAAATCAAAGTTGGCATACACGTCATCGTTTCTGTCGCCTATGTATTTCTGCCATTCTTTGTTTGAAGGGTCAACCAAGAAGATGTCGCTTTTCCATGTATCAGGCAGGTCGTGCTTGTCCTTTGTGGTATGCTTGGTGTCCTTGAACAGATACCATTCCTCCTTAACACCGTCGGCTGTGGCGTCAGAAAGGGCTCCGAAGCAAAGATTGTAGAACATCGACTTCATGCCGTAAGAGTGCTGCACGTCAATGTATTTCTTAATAACCGATGTGTAGACATCGCGGTTGGCTATGTCCTTATACACCTCATCAAGACTATCGCGCGTGCCGCCCAGCGGCCAGTGGTGCTTGTTGTGCCAGTCCTGAAACTGCACTCCGTTGATGTGGCAGCGATTGAGATATGCCATTTCGTCCTCAATCACGCCGTCGGCGGTCTTTGACTGGTCGAATGTTGCCACAAAGCCGTATCGCGGGAAACGTGTCCAGTCGCTCGATACGTCGACTCCTATTGTTCCGAGTACGATCTCGGTGCCGTCAGCGCCGGTTGTATAGACATCGGCAAGATAACCGGTAAAGTCTGTTGCCGGTGCTGTCCATGTCCATGAGCCGCCGCTTACAGGCTGCTCGTCCACCACCTCTGTCTGAGTGCGGTAGCGCACCTTGGCTCCAGCGGGAATGTCGCCGGTTGCAGTGAATGTAACTGTCTCGCCGGGCTTATAGCAAGCCTTGTCAGTTGAGAGGTTTACAGTAAGGTCAGCGCAAACCTTTACCACGTCGGTAACTTCGCCTATAATGTCTACACCGGGCTTTGCTGTAACGTTGTCGTCATCATTGCACGACCATAGCGCAAGCAACGCTACGACTGAATATATAATCTTTCTCATTTTCTTATTGTTTTGCTATTGTTATTGTTTCGGTCAGCTGGTTGAGTGTTATCTTATAAGTACCGGCCTCTGTTATCTTCCACTTATTGTCGACACTGCCAACATCTACCGTCAGATATTGCGACTTGAGGGCACTGCTGCTCTTGTCAATGAAGAGAGCCTTCTCCTCTTTTCCTGTCGGCGCAGCACCGTTTGTAGCAGACATAAACCAAGCTCCGTTCCAGCTGCCGTCCCTGTCGCAGGTAAATTTCAGCTCGCCTGTGTTGAGCGTTCCTGTCCAAGTCATTACATAAGGATTTGACTCGTCTCTGGTCATAGGCGCAGAGTCGTCGAGCGACCAGCCGCCCGGAGTAGCGTCACCTACCAGCCAGATGTTCTCATAAGGTGTGAACGGAGCCATCAGCATGCGTTCCTTGCCCGAACGGATGTCAAGACATATCTTGTAAGCCTTGCCTGTCTCGTCTGCGTTGAGGTACCATTTGTTGTCAGGATCGAAGCCCGTAACGAACGCAACCGAGCTGTCAGTATAAGGCGCGTTGGCCTGAGTTGCCTTGTACATGTTCTCCCAACTGCCGCTCTGCGTGCCGAACTTGAACTCCTTGCCTACCGTAAATACGTGTCCATAACGGAAGAGGAACGGGTCAAGCGGATCTTGTGTCATCTCATCGAATCCCCAACTGTTCTCGTCGCCGACGAAATATATGTGGTCGTAAGGCGGCTTCACTCCGTCTGACTTTACTGTCTCTATCGTGCCGTCGAGCAGATTCAGGGTTATCGTGTAGTCGTGTTCCTCGCTTATCTCGAACATATTGTCAGGCTGGTCGACTGACGTGCGCAGCACGAGTGAGCCGTCGTCAGCACGATTGTAAGAAGGGAGCTCCTGACCGAGAGTAGTTATAAACTTGTAAGTTCCGGCCTTAAAGTATCCTGTATAAGTGAAATGGCCGTTGTCAGTGCGTGTCATTTCCTCCGCCTTAGACAGGTCTGTACCGCCCTTTGTGGCTGAACCTGTAACATAAAGGGTAGACGTAACAGGCTCGTAAGCAGTCACATTAAATTCAGTTGAAGCAACCTGAACATCGTCTTCGCCTGCGACTTTTGCTATTACCCTTGCCTCAACAGCGTAACGGTTGTCGGCCTTTATGCCGAAGTTATCACGGAGCAGAGAGTTAAGCGTTTCCGTCGTGGCTGTCCATGTGTACTGCTGTGTCATTTCATCTGCAACGACACACGGCGAAGCAAAGCCCGTGCCGGCCTCAGCCAGTTCGAGAGTGTAGGATATACGGTTACCAGTACCGTGATTGGTTCCTGTCGTCCACGTCAGCGTCAGCGCGTTATCGGCGTGTGAAGCCTCATCAAGTATTATGTCGTTACCGCTTGCGGTAAGGGCAAGTTCAGTCTCGCCCTTGTTCAGCTCAGTATAGTCATCGTCGGCACATGCTCCGAAAGCGACGCAGCCTAATATAAAGAGCAGCGGTCTTAAAATATGTCTTTTCATATATTCATGTATTTAATTAAAGATTAATAACCAGGGTTTTGCGTCAGTAACGGATTGGCGTCTATCTCAGTCTGCGGTATCGGGAACAGCAGTCTGTCTTTTGTTACATTGCCCTTGCCTATGCTGCGGAGGAAGTTTATGGCATAGTCGCCGTGCTCAAGACGTATCATATCAAACCAGCGGTGGCCTTCAAAGGCAAGCTCCATGCGGCGTTCGTGTATTATCTTATCACGCATCTCTTCCTGAGTCAGTCCCTGCACTGCCGGCAGACCAGCCCTCTTGCGTACAATATTGAGCGGAGCGGCAGCCTCGTCGGTAAGTCCCTGCTCGTTAAGAGCCTCCGCCTCCATAAGCAGAACGTCAGCATAACGGTATATAACGAAGTTAGCCGGAGATGTATTGAACTCTGGAGATATTGACTTGGGGACAAGGAATTTACGCACGTTATAGCCAGTACTTGAATATGAACTGAGGTATTCCTTACCGTCAAAGTCGGGACATCCCTGATAAAGCACGGTCATATCCTTACGCAGGTCGCCTTCCTCATATTGGTCGACAAATTCCTGTGTAGGCAGGTTCCAACCGTAGCTGCCTGCTACGAAGTCAGAGTTGCGTGGTCCCATAAAGGTTGACAACCACGACATCTGCGGATTATTACCCCAGAAGTCGTACTCTGTGTCGCCGCTGTACTGCACTTCAAAGAGCGATTCTGGGCCGTTGTTGATAGTCGCATCGAAGTTATCTTCATACTTGCAGTTATCCAAATTGTACCCCATTGCAGTTATGTCCTTGCACAGAAGTTCGGCTTCGTGATAATATTCTTTATTGTCCGGAGCAAGTGTCAGGTAAATGTCAGCCATCATTGCCATTGCAGCTTCACGGCATGCACGGCCTTTATCGTCGTCAGAATATTCTGATTTGGCAGGCAGACGGCTGATTCCCTCTTGGCAGTCTTTCATTATCTGTTCGTAAACTTCCTCCTTTGAGACGCGTGCAATAGCCGTAGGGTCGCCCGGATTGAACGGTTCCGTACGCAAAGGCACGCCTCCAAACAGTCGCACAAGTATGTAATAATAATGCGCACGGAGAAAATACGCCTCGCCAAGGCTCTGGCTACGCACCTTCTCTGACAGTCCAGATGCGCTTTGCAGACTCTGTATCGTAGTATTACACTGGCCTATGCCGACCCACGGAGAGCGCCACATATAAAGCGCCATGGCGTTGTCGCTCTGTGTGGTGAAGTTAGAAGCCTGTATGGTTTCTATTCCGTCGGTACCGCCTCCGGCTCCTACCTCACTGTTACCGGCCACGATATCGAGTGTCCAGATACGCTGGTTATACATATTTGAAGACTGTAAAGTACGGTAACAGCCAAGCGTAAGCGCCTTGGCAACGTCATCGGTCATAGTTGTCTCAGGGTCGAGCGTGTTATGAGGCGACAGGTCGAGGAAGTCAGAACACGACGACATGGCAACAACGGTAACGCCCGCTAATATGATGTTTCTTATCGTTTTCATTGTAATTAATTGTTTAGAAGTTTAAGTTTAGGCCAAAACTGAATGTCCTCGAGATAGGATAACGCGAGAGATCGATGCCGTTAATATCGACTTCAGGATCGAAGCCAGAATATGAGGTGATAGTAGCCACATTCTCACATGAGAGCGACAGGCGCAGTGCCTGAACTCCAATCTTGTCAAGCCATTTGCCGGGGAAGTTATATGCGAGCGTTATGTTCTTGAGTCGCAGGTAAGAACCATTCTCTACGAAACGGTCAGACATGCGGTTGTTGCCGTTCGGATCGCCGTAGACAGCACGCGGAATGAAGTTGCTTGTGCCCTCGCCTGTCCAGCGGTTGAGCACGTCAGTTGTCTGGTTATAGGCTGCCGACATACCTGTATTGTCAATATTGTTGGCATTGAAAATCTTGTTTCCTGCCACGCCTTGCAGATATACAGAAAGCTCAAAGCCTTTGTAAGTAAGGGTATTGTTCATTGAGAACAGCCATGTTGGATTTGGATTACCAAGTACGGTGCGGTCTTCGTCGTTGATTACGCCATCGTTGTTAAGGTCGCGGAAGCGTATATCGCCCGGCTCAGCACCTGTCTGTATGGCATGGTCGTTAACCTCCTGCTGGTTCTGGAATATTCCGTCAGTAACATATCCATAGAAAACATTAATCGGATAGCCCTCAGCCAGCATTGTAACATACGAGTTGTTGACCTGGTTAATGTAGTAAGGCACGTCGCTGTTAAGGTCTTTAATCTTATTACGGTTGTAAGTTGCCGTGAGCGTTGTTTCCCAACGGAGCGGGCTTACAAGGTTAACCGTATGCAGACTCATCTCAAGTCCCTTATTGCTTACACGTCCGGCGTTGGTGTAAGTAGTAGACGTGTCCTCAAATCCTGAGGTAATTGGAATAGAGGCTTTTACCAGCATGTCGCGCGTTTCTTTAAGATATGCGTCAAGTGAGAGTACGATACGCGAGCCAAGGAACGATGCGTCAACACCTACGTTGGTCTGAGCCACCTCTTCCCAATGTATATAAGGGTTGGCGAGAGTTGACGAGTAGAGCACAGTCTGAGTATTTCCTGCAATACCGAGAGGATAAACACTGGTGTTATACTGAGCCAGATAGCCGTAGCTGCCTACGCTGGCCTGACTACCGGTTACACCGTAGCCGGCGCGTATCTTTATGTCATCGATAAACTTAGTCTTAGGAAACCACTTCTCATCAGACATTCTCCATGCCAGTGAAACTGACGGGAAAGTACCCCAACGATGCTTAGGGCCGAACTTGCTTGAGCCGTCGCGACGTACGGTTGCAGTGAGGAGATAACGGTTTTTGTAAGAATAGTTAAGACGTGCCATGTAAGACAGGAGCGCCCACTCAGTCATATTGCCGAGTATTGAGTACATCTTCTCACCGTTGTCAAACTCGTGAACATTGTCAAACTGGAACACATTCTTCTGTGCATTGTAATAATCATAGTCGTTCCACTGTGCAGACATACCGCCCATGAAGCTGATTTCGTGAGCGTCGGCTATTGTGTAGTCGAACAGGAAATAGTTATCCCACAAGTAAGTGAACGACTTGTTGGTGCTCTTATAGCGTGAGCTTTCCTCTACGGGAGTAGGTTTCCAATCATATTTAGGAGTGAAATTGTCGTCAAACCAGAACTTGGCGTCATAGCCGAAAGTGCTGCGGAACTTGAGCCACTTGGCAAACTTTATTTCGCCTGTTATGTTGGCGAGGAAGTTGTAGCCGTTGGTCTTGTTGCTGTTCACCTGAGTAGTACCTATCGGATTGCGTATGCTGCCATACCATTCGGCGTTGCCCTCAGGGCCGCTCCATGTTCCGTCCTCATTCTTCACAGGCTGTACGGGCAGTGCTTTCATAGCATCGCTGATGCTGTAAGAGCCTTGTTTCTTCTCGTCTGCGCTGAATGTAATATTGTTGGAGAACTTAAGCCACTTGGTAACCTGGGCATCTGAGTTTGCTTGGAAGGTAAAACGGCGGTATTTTACGCTCTCAACGATACCTGACTGGTCGAGGAATCCGCCTGAAACATAGTAGTGCGACTTGTCATTTCCGCCAGAGTAGCTTACAGTATAGTTCTGCATAATACCTGTACGAAGCAACTCGTCCATCCAGTCTGTGCCGCTGCCGAGAGTCTCGGGGTTGGCAAATTCAGGATTCGGAGTGCGTCCGCTGTTTATCATCATCTCATTGCTGAGAGCGGCATATTCCGACGCATCGAGCAGGTCTGGTACGTTTGTAGCATTCTGTACAGACACGTTGGCTGAGACAGAAAGATGACTTTCACCTGCCTTACCGCGCTTGGTGGTAATCATAACGACACCGTTGGCACCGCGTGAACCGTAGATTGCGGCAGCCGAAGCATCCTTCAACACGTCCAACCTGTCAACATCAGCCATGTTGATTGCATTTAGACCGAGGTCGGTCGGCACTCCGTCAATGACGATAAGAGGGTCGCAGTTGTTGATTGAACCCAAGCCACGTATCTTGATATTCACATTGTCGCCAGGCTTACCTGCATCAATAATCTGCACACCTGAAATCTTACCCTGAACGGCTGCTCCGATATTGTTTACTGACGAATTATTGATGTCTTTGCTGCCGAGCGATGCGACAGAACCTGTAAGGTCGCTCTTCTTCATCGTGCCGTAACCTACGACTACAAGTTCGTCGAGCATTTCGTTGTCCTCATTAAGCACAATGTTCAGCTGACGACGGCCGTTAACAGGCACATCCTGCGTTTTATAGCCTATATAACTTACTGTCAGCGTAGCATTTTCAGACGCATTTACAGTAAAATGACCGTCTATGTCGGTTATGGCAGACGCGCCTGTACCTCCGTCTTTAACTTTAACAGTGGCACCGATAACGGCATCACCCTTCACGTCGGTGACTGTACCACTCACTTTCAGCTGTTGGGCAAACGCCGACGTGGGAGAAAGCATCCCCAACAGCGCCACCAGCAGCGTTAACATAAATGTTCTACTTAGTCCTTTCATGTAATGTTATTTTAAAGGTTATAATTGTTCATGTAACATAAAGTTTCCATATTTCTGGCCGCGTTTATAGCGACTTACGTAACACATTGATATACAAGATGTTGTAAAAGGTGGTCTTTTATATTGTAAAAGCCGGCCTTTCAGGTCGTAAAAGACCGTCTTTTGCGATGCGTTTTGGCCTCTTTTACACGACAGGCCGTCACGGTCTACCGTGAGAGAGGCATATTTATTACAGTTTCTTCAGTCCTTTTGTTTCGGCAGCATCTTTCACTTCAAACAGACTTATGGCATATCCGCCGCCTTCGACAGCGTGAAGTATCAGTTTGGTTTTCGATGTAACAATGCCTTTTGTGATAGTATAAGAAGTCGGATTGGTCTTATAATTAGCGTCCTTTCCGTCTGCATAAATAGTAGCAATGTACTTCTTGCCTTTGTCAAGGAAACCGAACGTCAGTTTAGAAGTATGCTCTTTCTGACCGGCTACGCTGCCTACAAACCAGTTGCCTGTGCCTTTGGCCTTGCGTGCCACGGTAATATAGTAGCCCGGCTCAGCCTCAAGATAGCGTGAGTCGTCCCAGTCAACAGCCACGTCTTTGATGAACTGGAAGGCATCCATATGCTTGGCGTAGTTCTCCGGCAGGTCGGCTGCCATCTGGAGCGGACTGTACATTGTGCAGTAAAGGGCCAGCTGGTTGGCTATCGTAGCGTTTACGTGAGAAGAGTTGTTGGGATTGAGCTTCGTCATATCCATCTCGAATATACCTGGAGTATAGTCCATAGGGCCTCCCTTCAAACGTGTGAACGGCAATATTGTAACGTGCATGGTCTTTGTTCCACCCATACCCTGATACTCTGTGCCGCGTGCCGACTCGTTGCCGATAAGGTTCGGATAGGTGCGGCATAATCCTGTAGGGCGCACTGCCTCATGGGCGTTGACCATTATGTGGTGTTTTGCAGCTTCCTTGACGGCGTACAGATAGTGGTTATTCATCCACTGTCCGTAGTGATGTTCGCCAAGTGGAAGAATGTTGCCTACGTATCCGCTCTTGACCGCATCATATCCGTACTTGTTCATAAGCTGGTAAGCAGCCTCCATGTGGCGCTCGTAGTTGCGTGAAGAAGATGAAGTCTCATGGTGCATCAGCAGCTTCATGCCTTTGGAGTGAGCGTATTCGTTGAGCGCCTTGATGTCAAAGTCGGGATAAGGCGTAACGAAGTCGAACACATAGTCTTTCTCATGGCCGAACCAGTCTTCCCAACCAATATTCCAACCCTCAACAAGCAGCTCGTCAAAACCGTTAGCTGAAGCAAAGTCTATATACCGGCGCACGTTGGCGTTGTTGGCTCCGTGTGTTCCATTCGGTTTCAGAGTAGAATAATCAACGCTGTCGAGCTTGACAGAAGGCAGCTCGTTTGTGTACGACCATGAGCTCTTGCCGGTAATCATCTCCCACCATACGCCCATGTATTTTACAGGATGTATCCATGAAGTGTCTTCCAGCTTGCACGGCTCGTTGAGGTTGAGAGTAAGCTTTGAGGCCAGTATCTCGCGTGCGTCATCTGACACTTCGATTGTACGCCATGGCGACTTGCACGGCGTCTGCATATTGCCTTTGTCGCCGAGAGCGTCAGGAGTAAGCCACGACTCGAACACGAGTGTTTTCTCGTTGAGATTGAGGTGCATGCACGAATAATCGACAAGAGCAGCCTCATGTAGGTTGATGTAAAGGCCGCCGTCGGTCTTCATCTGCAACGAAGTCTGCACACCGGTCTTTGAGAAAGCTGTCTGCGATGCGTTATACGAATAAGCCGCGTCTTGAAGCGAACTTATCTGAGAGAGTCTTGACTGGGTATATTCATATTCTTGGGTGTCATAATCGCCCGGAATCCACCACGCCGTATGGTCGCCGGTCATGGCAAACTGGGTGTGTTCTTCCTTTATCGTGAAGTAGACAAGGTTCTTCTGCTGCGGGAATTCATAGCGGAAGCCAACACCGTCGTCGTAAACACGGAATCTGATATTTATGTACCTGCCTGTTGAAGGCTGGCAAAGCCGGGCGAGATATTCGTTATAATGGTTGCGGATATTGCTAACCTCACCCCACACCGGGCGCCATGTCTCGTCAAAGGTAGAAGTCTCTGTGCCTTCAAGTTCAAATCCGTCCATCAGGCTTGGAGCGTTTTTCAGCTCAAGTCCGAGGTGGCTGTCGTTGATGGCTTTCACTCCTTTATAAGTTACATTATAAACAGGCACGCCGTTGTCAACTCTGAATTCAAGAGCGATTTTTCCGTTCGGCGACTTTACATTGTCGGCAGCAGCCGGCAGCGATAATAAAGCCAGGCATACAACCATAGCTTTCAATCGTTTAAGATAATAGTTTTTCATTTTTTTATTTTATAACTGATTGTGTATTGATTAGTCACAAAGGCTGACAGCTTACCGTACAAACAGTGATCAGGCTGACCAGAAGCGATGATGCAAAATTAAATAATTAAGTAAGAGATTTTATCCTAATTTTAGGTAAAAAGTAGTTATATCAGTCCACGCACGTTTACTATAATACTGATTTACAACCAATTATAAAAATGCACTAATCACGAAAAAGTAGTATGTTTGATAAGGATTAAAATACTGGAATTTCATAAAAAAGGGGTGGATAATCCACTCTTCCACCCCTTATTTGAGTTCGTCGCTGCTGCGACCGATCTTCATCACAGTCTCGTCAAACTTGTCGCGGTCGCCCTCGGCGGCATTACGTAGCTTGACTCTGTAATTGTATATCGTCGTAACTGAATAACGAAGGAAGTGTGCTATCTTAGTACTGCTGCTTATGCCGAGACGCACAAGGGCGAATATACGAAGCTCGGTGTTGAGCTTCTCGCCAGGTTTCACATGCACACGTGCCTCCGGGCGCAGCAGAGCGTTGAAGTCTTCGACAAACGTCGGGAACAGTTTGAGGAACGAGTCATCAAAATGCGTATAAAAATCTTTAAGCTCCGTATCTATAATCTCAGTAGAGCGAAGCTCGCTATAAAGTTCTTTCGCACCGCCCTTCGCAGCGATTTTCTGCAAATGTTTGCGATAATTGTCCATCTTCTCAATATAGAGAGAACAGCGGTCGATGTAATGCGCGATGTATTCTTCCTTTATAAGCGAGCTTTCCGACAGTTCGGCGTTAAGCTCTTTCAGTCGTGCGTTGGCCTGCTGCACCTGCATACGCGCAGCCGTTGCACGCCGCACCTGTTTCCTTATGAGCAGGACAGCAACCACAAGGAAGAGCGACAGAAGTATGATTGACACCAGCGAAATCATTATTATACGGCGCTGCCTGTCGAGCTTCATGTGATACGACTTGTTTATTACAGGAAAAGCTTTCTGTACCTCATATATCCGCCACAGCGAGTTACACTCCGCAGCGTCGTCCATACAGCGTGTCATGTAAGCGTATGCTCGGTCAACATCGCCCTCATTGTACAACAATACAGCCAGCTTGCGCAGCGATGTGTACTCACGTATACCCGACTTAATATCGCCGATTGACGACAGTATGAGATACTTTTTCTCTCTCGCAGTGTCGCCTTTGCCACCGTAAGCCATTGCAAGCGAATAAAATATAAGGGCACGGTCGTGGGGGTCTATAAATTTGTTGTACACCTTACCGAGCGACTTTATAACCACATCGTAACGCTTCAGGGCGTTATACTTGTCAGCGTAGACTATCAGATAATTGAACGAACCAGGCGGATTGACCATCAAGATAGAGTCGCGGTAGGCATCAGTAATGCTGCTGTACTCACGGCTAATGGCTGCATTCGTGCAATTATCTGCCATAAGACCGTAAATAAAGCGGTAAACATGATAATAATATTCAATCTGGTAAGAGTTCAGACGGTTCTTGTCAACACTCGCCATATAGTCGAGCGCCTCTTTATACATACCTTGCGCCCCGGTAACCTCAGCCACATTCATCCTCGCATCAAGTATGTAAGACACCTTGCCTATGCGCTTTGCTATCTTCATCTTCTCATAAGCGAACAGCAAGGCCGTGTCGGCATTGAACGGAGTGTACATCTCGCGCAGCTTTCCGGCAATACTATAACGCTCCTCATCGATAGTTGCAGCAGTCAAGAGTCTCTTCAATGAGTCGAGCTGAGTCTGCCTTATGTTGATATATTTTCGGCTGTCTGCCAGTGTACAGTCAAGTTCTTTGAGCATGCCTTGCGAATCATGACTATATAAAACTGCCACTAATACCAAAGCCATGATAGCAAGACATAAGCCGACCATACGCATAACACCGGCCATTATAGATTTCGTTTTCATTGTATTTACTGCAAAAATCCTTATAATTCAAAGTTACTCCGCCACCACGCAATAATTATTGACATACAAAAATAGCCAAATTATCTGAGGCAGCAATATCATATATATTTTTTCTCTTCTTCAACATTCAAATAAAGCTTGACCATCTATGATTACACAACACCATAACTTCAGCCATACAGAAGTTCATCACCACCAACACGGTAATGTTTCACTAAGTCTATCTGAATCAAGTCTGTCTTAGGAGTGATGATGCAAAGTTAATGGATAATTTTATATCCTATATCAAAACCATTATTTTTGTTTATCCGGCCAACAAAATGGACTCTGCAGGCAAGCCGGTCTTTAGCAATATGACTGCTCCAATACAGACAACCAAAGATTTCCGGGGGTGTTATGACGGCGACTCCTTTGTTGCTTTCAGATAGGTCTTTCTGCTAAAAAAGCCTATTCCATTAGTCAGGAAACAGAGTTTTGTCGCAGATTATGTTGGGAAGCAGCCGGTCAAAAGCCCAGTGTTCCATAGCGACACTGCCCGTCGGTGTCAGCACAGGTTCCTCATTGGGCATAGTTGTACGCATTCTTGTCACTCTCCTGAAATCGCGGTTTGGCGCTCTATCCAATCCAATTGGTGGTGTGTAGATCATAGACTGTATCTCCGGGGCATAGTTAAGGTAGGTTGTATGGGCCTTGTAGTCGCCATTGTTACGCATAAGCTTGAATGTCCGATAGTCTTTGCCCCACCTGTCACACATATCCTGCCATTTCCTCCATGCCGTCTCTATGGTGTAGTCGCGCTGTCCAGTACGGAACATATCACTCAGGTCTACCGCGAGAGCATCCTTGTCGCCATAGCTGACCTTGGCAAATATGTTACGCTTGAGATGTGTTATGCATCTCTGAAGCAGCATCCCGGAAAATTTCTCTCCGACAATGGCATCAAGCCCCTTAATGCCGTTTGCTATCATGAGCCCAATCCTTTAGATGTCCCTTTCTTTTAAAGTGTCAAGGATATCACTCCATCCTGTTACGCTCTCTGTAGGAAGGTTGATATACCCAACACATCGTGCAGGCCTTCCTCCGTAACGGCCAATGCCATATGGAACGCCTCACGGGAATACCGAATGCTTGCGGTGAATCTTTACATACACACAGTCTACGAATATTATCGGGCAGTAGCCCTCAAGGCTGCACTCCAGCCAGACGCTTACCTGGGTACAGACGCCGTCGACCATCCTGCTAATGCCGGACTTGGAATAGTACCGGCCGTAAATCCCGTCAAGGACATCCCCGTCCTGTTCCTGTGTAAGCCCCTTGGTATATAAGACTCCGGTCAACCGGTCACACTCCTCCTCTTGATTGCGAAGTATCGCAAGAACCCGGGGATGAAAGTTGCCATAACAGTCACGGGGAATACGGAATTCCATTTTTCTCCCTTGGCCATAGATATGTCTATAACGATAGTCATTGCCCTTATTGCTGAGACTTTCATGCAGGAATTCGCCCCGTTCTGCCACCATTATGCTTCCAGACATAATTTCCATCAGGTCATGAAGACCATTTCCTTTCTCCGCATATTTGCGAATGAACTCAGATATTTATACTTTTTACAATCCATAGTTTGTATGTTTAGTTGTTTGACACTCCTAAATTACAAACTTACGAGCTGGTACGCAAGTGTCGTTTTTTTGATTTATCAGACACACTTTTTGAGACAGTATCTATAAATCCGGCTATAAAATATCGTCATCCATTCTGCCACAGGCATCATTCCTTTGAGAAAAACAATATCTCACAAAAATGTTTTTTGAGGAATAACTATATAAACATGAAAAAAGCCCCCAAATAATAATATCCATCATATCATTACTTGGGGGTATATTGACTACACGCCGGCCGGCATATTGTCCGGCTTCGTAGAGGTATCTACTATTGCTCCGTCATGTCCTCAACCGCTCTTCTTACAATAGGATTCGCCTCATTGATGATCTGGAAATATTGGCTCATGTCCCAAAGATCACGTGCGATAAGCGCCTTGAGCTGAAGTTTGAGAGTCGGAATGGTTTTCTCAAGCTCCTCCTTGTCCTTTGCGACGATCTTCATCTTCTTGCCCTCGGCCATCACAGAGTCGATCAACGACTGCGGCACCTCGTAACGGGCCATGAAATCGGAGAAATGAGGATAAGCCGCCAGAAGCGATTTTCTGTGGGTGTCCATAAAGCTGAGATCCTGACGGAGCACTATGCCGCGTGCCACAAGATTGCGGTGGAACGAGGTGTACTGCGTCGTATCGAGAGGAACGAAGATATCAGGCATGATGCCGCCACCGCCGTAGACGATACGATGCTGGCGCAACGTATAATAACGAAGTGAGTCGGCGAAATGGATGGAGTCGGCCGAATAAAGCTCGCCATGCTTGTAACGGTCATCGAGCTCCATCTCGTAATTGAGCTTGTCACCTTTCTTATATGGTTTCTGTATGCAACGGCCGGAAGGTGTATAATAATGAGCCACGGTAAGACGCATCATGCTACCATCGGGAAAGTCGATCGGGCGCTGGACAAGTCCCTTACCGAAACTCCGACGTCCCACCACCGTGCCACGGTCCTGATCCTGCAAGGCTCCCGTGACGATCTCCGCAGCCGATGCGGTGAACTCGTTGATCAGGACATATACCCTGCCTTGCTGCAGCCGGCCATTGCCATCAGCATTGAAATCGGCCCGGCGGGTACGGCGTCCCTGCGTGTAGACCAACAGATCGTCCTTCTGGAGGAACTCATTGGCTATCTGCACGGCAGCCTGAAGATAACCACCGCCGTTGTCCTCCAAGTCGAGGATCAGATCGACCATGCCCTGCGAGCGAAGGGTATCTACACAATCCATAAACTCCTTATAAGTAGTCGCACCGAACGAGCCAATACGGATATATCCGATTTGAGGCCGGATCATATAATAAGCATCGATGGTCTTCACTGGGATATGGTCGCGCTTGACATCGAAGGTCAACACACCCTTTATGCCCCGACGGATCACACCCAAATGGGCTATGGTGCCCTTCGGACCGCGCAGACGGCGCATGATCTCACTCTGAGCCATCTTCACACCAGCGATAGCCGTGTCATTGACAGAGATGATACGATCGCCCGGCAAGATGCCGACTTTCTCTGAAGGACCGTTAGAGATGGTCTGGATGACCAACAGCGTGTCGCGCTGGATGTTGAACTGGACTCCGATGCCGTCGAACGAACCATTGAGACTCTCATTGAGCGACTGAGTCTCCTTGGCCGTAGAGTAGGAAGAGTGCGGGTCGAGCTTTGAGAGCATGCCACGGATAGCATCCTCTGCCAGAGCGCCCTCATCAACGGAGTCGACATAAAGATTAGAGATGGCTGCCTCTGCCATATACAACTTTCTCAAAGCACTTTCCCGTCCAAAGTCGAGACGGAGCTGCGCATACGTTTGGGTGCAGATTGCAACTAGCATCACCCCTAGCATTATGCAACGTTTAGAAGAGAATTTCATGACTGTTTTCTATCTTAATCCAAGGGCGCAGAGTCCTCCTCAGGGAGATCTTCCTCGATGACAAGATTGTCGATGATGAAGTTCTGACGCTCCATGGTATTTTTTCCCATATAATATTCGAGCAGCTTCTGCACCTGGTCGTTCTTGTGCAGCGTCACCTGCTCAAGGCGCATATCCGGACCGATAAAATGGACGAATTCCTCTGGAGAGATCTCTCCAAGTCCCTTGAATCGTGTGATCTCCGGGTCGGGGCCAAGATCGCGGATGGCACGCTGGCGCTCCTCATCGGTATAGCAGTAACGCACGATGAAATCGCCTTTCTTCTCCTTGGGACCGAGATTGGCATCTGCCTCAGCGATGACTTTCTTATTCTTGATCTTCGTACGGCGGTTGCGCACGCGGAACAGAGGTGTCTGCAACACGTAGACGTGGCCTTTCTTGATCAGATCAGGATAGAACTGCAAGAAGAAGGTGATGATCAGCAGACGGATGTGCATACCGTCAACATCGGCATCTGTGGCCACAATGACCTTGTTATACCGCAGATTGTCAAGACCATCCTCGATATCGAGGGCTGCCTGCAACAGATTGAATTCCTCGTTCTCATACACCACTTTCTTGGTCAGGCCGAAAGAGTTGAGCGGTTTACCTCGAAGTGAGAAGACAGCCTGCGTATTCACATCACGGCTCTTAGTGATCGAGCCAGAGGCCGAATCTCCCTCCGTGATGAAAATCGACGACTCTTCTTTCCGGTCATCCTTCGCATCGCAGAAGTGTATACGGCAGTCACGCAACTTACGATTATGGAGATTGGCCTTCTTGGCACGCTCACGGGCGAGCTTTGTCACACCGGCCATAGCCTTACGCTCATGCTCGCTCTCCTTGATTTTGTTCTCCAAAAGGTCGGCACAATCTTCTTTGTGGATATGAAGATAGTTGTCCACCTCCTTCTTGATGAAATCGCCTACATACTTATTGATCGTCTCGCCTCCCGGAGCCATAAGCGTCGAACCGAGCTTGATCTTCGTCTGTGACTCGAAAACGGGTTCTTCCACATTGATGGCAATGGCGGCTACCATGCCATTGCGGATATCGGTGTACTCGTAATTCTTATCAAAATACTCCTTGATGGTTCTGGCGATGTGCTCTTTAAAGGCACTCTGATGGGTACCACCTTGTGTGGTATGCTGACCATTGACGAAAGAATAGTACTCCTCGCCATATTGGTTGGTATGCGTGAAAGCGATCTCGATGTCCTCGCCCTTCATATGGACAATGGGATAAAGGGGCTGCACGGTCAGCGTATCGTTCAGGAGATCCTCCAGGCCGTTGCGCGAACGAATACGGCGGCCATTATACATAATCGTCAGGCCGGAGTTCAGATAGGTATAATTGGAGAGCATCGTCTCCACGATCTCGTCATGGAAAGAATAGTTCTTGAACAGGCTGTCGTCCGGACGAAAGAAGATATACGTACCATTCTCATCCTCAGTCGCTTCCGTAACATCGCTCTTGAGAACACCTTTTTCAAAGACAAGTTTGCGTACCTGTCCTTCGCGGTAACTTCTCACCTCGAACCGGGAGCTCAGGGCATTGACAGCCTTCACACCAACACCGTTAAGTCCCACGCTCTTCTTGAATGCGCGGGTGTCGTACTTACCGCCAGTGTTAAGCTTCGAGACAGCCTCAACAAGTTTTCCCTGAGGTATGCCACGGCCATAGTCGCGCACACGGACGGTGAGATTGTTCTCCAGATCGACCTCTATGCGGTCGCCCGCATTCATCTTGAACTCGTCAATGGAATTGTCGATCACCTCCTTGAGCAACACGTAAATACCATCCTCAGGAAGCGAGCCATCTCCCAGACGTCCGATATACATACCTGGTCGGGTGCGCACATGCTCCATATCGGAGAGATGGCGAATATTATCGTCTGTATAGGCCACCGGCTGTGGGGCCTGATTCTTCTGTGTATCCTTTTCTTCGGGCATAATTCATATTTAATTCGTGACTATGAGGGAAGTGGGCTACGCCCTATTGACCACCGGATGCCCGGATGGCAAGAGCAATAATAAGAAACAAAGCTGCCGGCAATACTGTCAGCAGCTACTTTCTTTTCCGACTTTACCGGCTGATCGCTTTCCGGTAACAACGGCGACGCTTGTGGTTCTCGGGATTGAGCGGTCCCCACTGACTCTGCACGCCTTCGTTATTCTCCATCTCCACCTGTGACTCACCCCACTTGAAGCCATACTTGATGTAGCGGGGAATAAGATCGGCAAAGAGGAGGGCGTTGGCTCCCTTCTTACGGTATTCCGGCAGGAAGCCCAACAATAGGAGATCGACTCCCTCTGTCTTGTGGAACTTGATGGCACGAAGACAATACCACCAGCCGAAAGGCCAGAGACGACCACGACGGCAGTGCTGCAGCGCACGGCTCATCGACGGGATGGTAATGCCCATGCCGGCGATCTTGTTGTTGGCATTGCCATCCTCGATCACTGTGATGAGATTGAGATCGACCATCGGGATATACATCTTCACATACTGATCGATCTGCTTGTCACTGAGCTCGGAGAAGCCGTAAAGGTCGGCATACGTCTCGTTGATGAGTTCAAAAAGACGGCGGCCATATCCGCGCTTATAAATATCGGCATAGGTGAGCTTCTTCACGTGAAGATTGTAACGTTCCTCGACCATCTTCGCAATCTTCATATATTTCTCGGGAACGGCCTTGGGCACACGCATGAAATATTCCACATAGTCGTTATCCTTCTCCCAGCCACCGAGCTTCTCCATATGACGGGGATAATAATCATAGTTGTAGATCGTAGGCATGGTGCCGAGCTTATCAAAGCCCCATGTCAGCATACCTTCGGGATCCATATCAGTGAACCCGAGCGGACCGACTATATCTGTCATTCCCTTCTCGCGACCCCAATCCTCAACGGCCTTGAAAAGAGCCGTGCTGACTTCCAGATCGTCGATGAAATCGATCCATCCGAAACGCACATCTTTCTTCTGCCATTTCTCATTGGCCTTATGATTGATGATGGCGGCCACACGGCCCACCACCTTACCATCGCGCAAAGCCATGAAATACTCGGCTTCACAAAAATCGAAAGCAGCGTTCTTGTCCTTTCGCAAGGTGTTCATATCGTCACTAAAAAGATTGGGCACATCATAGGGACTGCCCTCATACAAATCGTAGTGAAACTCTATGAAACGCTTGAGATCCTTCAGGTTCTCTACTCTTTTGATCGTTACAGATGACATTCTGTTTCTCCTTTATATTGCGTTAGTCTTAATTCTTCTTTCTGGGATCTTTCCCTTCCCTACTGTTGCCATACAACACTTTAACTTGCAAAAGTACTGAATTTCAACAATACGACAAAGGTTAAGGTCTAATTTTTAGTGCATTATAACGATTCGACTTTCTTACAGAGGAGCAACACATGCCGGCTGTCATGCGTGGTAGTAGCAAAAAGATAATACTCACCACCATCACGCAGTTTCAACCGCTTTCTCAACTGCTCCGCCGATAAAGGAAAATGACGCACTGACACATTGGACCGTTCCACACCCTCAAGGAAGCTACGGAGCGCTTTCCGGTTCATCGATGACACACGCTCGATGACAAAGCTACGACCCGGCAGACCGGTATGGATGCCGTCTGCAATAAAAAGATGGGAATCGGCACTAACTGCCTGCAACTGATACGTTGCGGCTACGGGACCAAAACAACCGGCCTTCATAATGGAGGCGTTAGGCTCAAAGAGCAACTGTCCCGGCTGTAAGGCATCAGTCACCACCGGGGCTGCAGCAGAACCTGTGATCCACGGACAACAGAACAAAGAACCGCCCTTACCAGACTGTTCCTGCAAGCCGCCGACAATAGTCGAATCGGACAACGGAAGGGACGAACGGAGGTTGATGCAATACAACATAGGCTCATCCTCCCCTTCAGACTGTAACACTACTAACAGCTCCTTACACTCATTATCGACCGATACGACATGAATGCTGCTCACCACGCCATGTCCAGCCGCCGCATTAATGCTATTGACCGCCTGCGTGATATCGAGCATGGGCGACAGCTTAAACAATATGAAACGGGACTTCTCGAGCAGCGTCGGGATCATCGGCAATACATCTGGAGTACAATCAGACAAGCCATAAGTGCGCCCGCCATGACTGTCACGACGCGCAGGATCCATAAAAATAAGACCGAAAGACACAGATGACGACTGCAGGAAATCGACGCCATCGCCACAGACCACCTCTGCATGGGAAAGGCCCAACAAAGGAAAGTTGTGTCGGGCCAAATCGCACAACTCCTGTTGACGCTCAACATAAACGGCCTGGGAAAAGCAGGGCGCAATACAAGAAAAGTCTCCACCCAGCCCACCTGTCAAGTCTGCCATAGACGTAACACCCTGTGTCGATGGAATGGATGAATTTTGGCAGCATTCACGCTGTATGGAACCTTTTTGCGGACAAGAGGAGTCTGAACTTCTCCTAAGCATCCTCTGCACAATGTCGCGCTTATACCTACCCGTCACCTCACTCGAGCACTGCTCCATGGAAAGATGACGCGGATACAGAATGCCATCGAGGGCTGCCCATGAAGGGAGCTTCTTCCTCGCGGTCTGGCGTCCCTGAATCTGATCGAGAGCAAAAGACAGATCGACACCCGCCGGCGCTTTCTTCAGCGCCAGCCGATGGACGTCATCATTGATATGTTCTGCGATGAAATGGAGAGTTTCCGGAGAAATCAGCATAAAGGAAAGGTATAAAGAAATTACGAATAGGCAGGCCGACACACAGGTGTCACTATCCTATCATGGGATCACCTTATAATATTTTCGGGCCGTAGCACGCGAACACATATTAAAATGCCACCACTCTGTACGCAATGGACGCCATCCGGCATAACGCATCACCGAACGGAGCAGACGGCGGTTGGCCAATGCCTGACGCGAGATACGGTGACGGGCAACGAGCTGCTGCTCCTTGTCAATATGGGCGGCAGCACCCATATAATCGATCTTCGTACCCATAGGAATCGTATCGCCACGCAAGTTGCAGAGGGTGATGTCCACCGCCATACCATAGTTGTGCATGCCACCTCCATGAGCAGGATTAGAGACATAGATATTCTTCGACGTGTTTTTCACCTTATCCCACATTTTCTGCTGAATGGACATAGGACGGGCAGCATCGTAGACTTTCAACGAAAGATCGGGGCGCAGCTGCTTCAGACGTTTCTGAGCCTTCTTCAAGGCTGCCATGGCCTTGGGATGGAGATAAGCCTCACGCAGCTCGGTATAGAGCACCGTACCCGTAAAGTTGTCTTTACGGGAATACATCAGACTGACAAAAATAGTGGGGTCCTTCTCACGCACATTCACAAACCCGGCTTTGGCCATACGGCGTGCCGGAGCACTCAGACGTTCTCCCTCGGCTGATTTTACCGGAATGAAGGAAAACATCACCAGAAGAACGGCCACAAACGAATAGGTTGGATAAAATTTCATACCTGCAAAGATAAACAAAAAGTATAAGAAAAAAGAGTGTTCCCCATATTGATTCCGACTTACTGCCATCCAGAGACCGACGGCCGCCAATAAGCGGGATGATCCTCTCCGCATGTGGAGAACCGCCCCTTTGTACTGAAAGGGGCGGTAAAGACCCCCCGGTGCCACCAGAAAACGACGTATCTCATACGTGGAAACCTCAAAGGCAAGACATCTTCACGGAACATCACGTCGCATAAAGATGCGAAATAGCCGGTTTATCAGAAACGAGTTCTTCAAAACCGGCTAATAACGGAGCTTCAATACTTTGTATTATAATGTACAATTAACAGGATTGTTATTCTTCGATGATTTGCTCATCCGTCATCTCCATCGGCTCGCAACAGCAACGTGGAGGTTCTGTCTCACTACCGTCTGTCTTCACGGTTCTGCCGCAGATCCAACAGTAGTAGGTACGAACGACTTTTTTCATATCAGTAAAATATAGGGTGCATACTATACGGGACTTTCACCCGCTTTCATCGGCGAATCACAAACGGAAAGACTGACGTCATCCGGAATCCGCTGCCACAAAGTTAGCAAAATAATTGCATTCTGCAAATATTTCATTAGAAATTATTTCAAACTTCCGCATATTTGCCTTATCCTCTCAGCAATCCCTCTGCCATGCAATGTCCAAAGATATGACTATGGAAGCGGCAACCGGCGGCTACAAACGCAGTCCGACCTTGAACATCACCTCTCTGCCTCGCAACGGGAGCCGGTAGCTGGAAGTGTTAATACCTGATGTCTGGACAACCGCATACTCCTTGGTATTGAGAAGATTGGACAGCGAGCAGCCGACGTTCCACGACTTGTTGATATCATATCTGACGTCGGCGTCACACAGCACGGATGTCTGAAAGCAGGAAGACGAGAGCTCATTGGTTGACTGATAATATTTCAGTTCGAGGGCAAGCCCTTTCAACGGGAACAGATAGACCGACGCTTTACCGGTGAACGAGGCCAACACCTCGGAACGCTCCACATCGTTGTTCTCCCAATAGAACATGCTGGTGGCACCGACAGTCATACGGAGCCATTTCAACTTCTGCCACACGGCACTCAGGCTTGCCGTCACATTGTTCGACTCATTGATCGTGGTGATACCCGACTGTGAGAGAAAAGAGGATGTGAGGTCATAGGCGACATCGGCCTTAAGAGTCAGTCCGGCATCAGTCAATCCTTTGTCGACACCCATACTCGCGATGAGATGCCGACGATGGTTCACACCTCCCTTGACCGTCATGACAGTAAGCGTGTCGGTATAGTCGTAGTCGGTGTAACCGTCAAGACGTTCGTCGATATACGCCACTGACGCGTTCCAAAATAGCATCGTGGCAAGGTCGCGATAGTTGACCCGCGCAGAAAGACGTCCGCTACGGTCGAGAAAGACATCTGTGCCGGGCACATAGACCGTACGGTAGGATGTTCTAAGGACATACGGAGAGCAGAAATCGGCCGACATATCGTCAAGCGCCATCGAAGCCGAGAAGCCGGCACGCCATCGGTCGTTCATCCTGAAATTGAAATCCAACGACGGCAACAGCATCATGCGGTCACGTGCCCGCTTAATGCCATCATGCGATGCATGGTCTATTTTAAGCCATTCTATCGGCAGGCCGACGGACAATGTCCTGTCATTGCCGAAGGTGAAGACATACCGCGGAGTGAATCCTACACGCAGCTTGCCGGCACGCACCCTGCCGGAATAGCCGTACCATGTGTCTGCATAATGGGCGCGCAGATCCATCTCCAGATGGTTACCCCACAGAGGCATGGAGGTGGTGACGATGTTTTTGGCCGTAAACGCCCGGACGGTATATCTGTCTGTGACATTATACAATGCGACGGAGTCGGACGCATCGTCAAGCTGTTCGCTCCGGTCATAATACCGCAGCAACGACTTTGCCTGCAAGATAAGGCTGCCCGCCGGAATGGCTGCCACGAGATAGTTGCGCCAGTAGGACGGACGGTTATCGGTATGCTCGGCGATGCCCTTCCCGTTCGATGTCAGTACATTGTCCATCGATGAATGGCCGTATGAATAGCGCAGCTCATCCGACAGATACGTCCGGTCGGAGTTTAGCTCGTATTTCATTATAGGCAGCAGGGTCAGCGCCCGCATGCTCCTTCGCTGGGTCTCGGATAAAGCCACGGCATTCATACCGCCATAGGTGTATCCGTAATCGCCCTCATAGAATGAATGGTCCTCGTATGCCAACACGTTAAAGCGCAGGGTGGCGTTGGCCGACACGTTGGTGAGATAGTTGATCCCTCCAGAATACGATTTGTTGTGAAGATACCGGCTGGATGGCAAAGTCTCGCCGTTACCTTCTGTAGGCAGCAACGCCGACGGCAGAGGCTCATACGCGTCGAGGTCGGTGATGGCGATATGCTCGCGCGTCTCATCCGACAGGTCCTCACCGCTGTTATTCATCTTTGCAGTGAGCATTAGCTGGCTCTTGCCCAGTATCTGGGTAAGGAACAGACTGTTGTTCCATACCGTCGGCGAACCGCCCAAGCCGGCTGTCACCTCTCCGAAGGGACGCGCGCGATGGTTTTTCTCAAGACGGATATTCAACGCGGCCTTATCGGAGAACTGTCGCCCCTGAAGCATTCTTACCGGCTGGTGATTCTCAAGCACCTCCACAGTGGCTACCGCATCGGCAGGCATATTCCTTGTAGCCTGACCGTAGCTGCTGCCAAGCAGGTCCTTACCCTCAATATAGAACTTGCTGATGGCCTTGCCCTGATAAGACACCGTGCCGTTGTCGGCCACCTTGATGCCTGGCAACTTTCTGAGGACATCCTCCAGATGCACATCGCCGGGCTTTGCAAAAGAGCCGATATTATAAGCCAGCGTGTCGCCCCTTGCCGTCACCGGACGGGCCTTGATAGTGACCTCGCGGAGCGCCGCGGCACCGGCCTGCATCCTCACCACGTTACTGCGCCCTACATGACAGGTGTCGGCGTTGACCTTCACGGTCTGGTAACCCACATACGAGAACTCGATAAGGTCACCGTGCCCGACATGGATATGCAGACCGCCGCCTCCATCGGATATGCCATAAGCATGGAACTTGCCACCGGCGGTGTACACCCTGCACACCACATTGCCAAGAGCAGTGCCACGGGCGGCATCGAGGACGCTGAAAGACAACTCTCTGTCACCACCCTGAGTGCGCGACACGCAATGTGCGGCAACGAGGAAAAGGAAGGCAAAGGTTGTGACGACACGGACAAACAACAGCCTATTCAAGTTCTATGGGATTATAAGGCTTCGATTCTACCGTAGCCTTCACATCGTCAGACACTGTCACGCTGCCGTCGCTTGTCAATGCTCCGACAGGATCGGCACAATAGTTCTTGTATATCTTACGCACCTTATCACGGCTTGCCTTTACGATGTCCTTGCTGCTCCAAAGATATACAGGTGTGAAATTACCGGTCTTCTGCAGACCATCAAGAGTAAACTCAAAGTTATCGGCCGTGTCGGTCACAGACAGTATCAGTCCCGGCAGACCACCGAACTTATAGGGACCGTATGGCATGGTGATCTCCGGAGCATACCATGCCACATAGTCGCGTCCGTACATACGGGTCGTGGCTTTACTGCAATGATATCCGGATATGACCGTGTCACCGGGAAGCAGGTCCCATTTCAGCTGCGGACAGGCCTCCTCATACTGATACTTGGTAGTGCCGCCGGCCGTGCGCTGCACGGTTGCCTCATTCTTATGCAGGTCGATGACGATATTCTCTTCAAACTTGCTCTTTTTCAACGAGCTGAGAGCCATAGACGTGTATTCGTTCAATGATATTTTACCACGCGAAATTTCATCGGTGAGCGAATCGAACTTGAGGGTGTAATAGTCGCAAAAACGGTTATATCTGTCACCTATCTCCAGCACGGTCAATCCCTCACGCTTCTCATCAGGATACTTGGCGTCCTTGGCATACCTGTACGTATAGGTGACCACATATTTCGCCGGTTCAAGGATCTTTTTCTCTATACTGTCCGCCTTTGGCTTCACAGCCGACTTCGACCAGTCGATGGTTTGTGCAGAGAGCGACAAACAGCAACAACTCAATAATGATAAGACAACTCTACGATACATATCCATTTCTATTTTTATAAAAAAACACGCCAATGAGGGAAATTCCTCATTGGCGCTATTATTCAATTACTATTTAATCATCACAAAGTGCTTTCTCGATAGCTGCCACTTGCTGGAGGGTATTTCCTATTGAAGTTCTATCCGTATCGATATGAGCCACCTTGCCACACGATGTGTAAACTGGAACTACGTTCTTCGCGAAACTCGCACTTGTTGCTAAGAGCAACATACATACAAAACTAAAGATTCTTTTCATGATGTTAATTTTTAAAACGCAAGCAAAATTACGAAGAATAATTTATAAAACGTTATTTGTATCCAACTATTTCTTTTATTTTAATTATAATTTCACCGTATTACTATCATTTTTAAATTATATAAATTGACACTTGGAGATACTTTCCAACAAAGCGCAAGCGAACCATAACTACTGTAATGAATAATTTTATATAATTACTTAATTTTTGTTTTTCAAACAGCAAAAAAACGACAAAAATTAAGAAAAATAGTCTAATAACAAATTTATAGGCAGAGATAATAGCGATCTTCATGTTGTCTAGTTTTGACATTTACATTAATTTGTAACTGTTTATTCTTAATAGATATATAAGGTTGTTTATGTATGTTTAAAACAACACAGAATCCTTGCAAAGCCGGACAACAGGTCTGGAAGGAAGATTGTCATGCACATCCACAAGGATACAGCGTAATGTATAAGAAAGATAGATTCTTGATATAACCGAAAAATCTAAGTTCTCTTGTGCCTCTATCACTCATCTATTGAAATAACGTTCATCCGACATTTGGAGTGATAGACTCTGGTGTGCACATCCACCCTTTAACTAAGTCTTATCTATCACAGCTTGATTAAATGCATTTTAGGTTTATGACTCATCTTTATTAACGAAAAAGATCCCTAATAATGTTCATTGTATAAGCTTTATTGATTATCAATGTGTGAACCCAGTCGCAAACGATATATTCTCTTGATTTACAAAACTATATGTTTATCACTCCAAAATTCGGAAGATCCCCCAAAAATATATGTAAACCATTTAGTTTTAACACCGAGAACTGTCAACTAAGTCTGGTACACTTCAGCCAGACAAAGCCACTTAGGCGACTCGACAAAGCCACCTAGATGACTCGGCAAAGCCACCTAGGTGACTCGGCAAAGCCACCTAGGTGACTCTGTCTTTTCCTGATTTCACTAGACACTTTTTGGGTTTATAAACTGAGTTTGTAGACACCCCTTGTGAATTTGTGCTATATCAGTAGACACTTCATTCGGAGTAGTACTGTTTCAGTAGTCAGATACTCTGGACACGCAGAGTCCGACTTTGTTGTTCGGCAAAATCGGATGCCCCTCGATGGGGCATTCGATTTTTTGTCAGATGCTCCGGCATACGCTTTCACCCGACTCTGTCGTTCGGCTTTGCAATAATATATTATTATTTTCATTTTTGACGCTTATAGACGCGTATTTTTTCCACATTCTTTTTTGTTCTCCCTGCTCCAAATGTGCCACGGCAGGTACCTTATATCCGATGCTCATATGCGGGCGATGATAGTTATAGA